>ERZ773006.15-NODE-15-length-136997-cov-14.5689_pt1 | contig 136997 bp, 125 predicted proteins | sample MGYA00580843_ERZ773006 | MGnify/ENA primary metagenome ERZ773006 (study PRJEB29015, sample SAMEA2738011) | human oral metagenome | biome: human oral; feature: human-associated habitat; material: dental | place: China | collected 2052 ...
AAAAATTTACCCCATCCCGCAAATAACTGTTATTCAAAGAAATATTTCGATAAAATTTTTATTTTATGGCAAATACCCCAGCCCAGAGATTTTCTTTAAAAAAGAATCGCTATACTTTAGTAAAATGAATTTTTGATATGATTAAGCGGTTGAGAACTTTTTACTTACCAAGATACTAAGAGAAATAGTATCTAAACTTTAGGCTTTGCAAACCATGTCTGTTTACACCAGCGTTTCTGAAGACGAAATTCACCAATTTCTTAGACAATACGATTTGGGAGAATTTATCTCACTCCAAGGTATTGCTCAAGGGATTACAAATAGTAATTATTTTCTAACCACATCTTCTGGACGTTATGTTCTTACAATATTTGAGACTCTGAAACAAGAAGAATTGCCTTTTTTCCTACGCTTAAACAGACATTTAAGCAATAATGGTGTTGCATGCCCTTCTCCTATTTCCCGCAAAGACGGCAAGTTGGATTCTTCATTATCCGGGAAGCCTGCCTGTTTAGTGACTTGCCTGAAAGGATCAGACACAAGCTGGCCAACTCCCACCCAATGTTTTCATACCGGAGCCATGCTGGCAAAAATGCATATTGCAGGACAGGATTTCCCTTGGAAAATGAAAAATCCTCGTTATGATATTTGGTGGCATGACTCATATAAACGATTATTACCGGTATTAAGTAAAGAAGATGCTGACTTGCTGCAAACTGAAATTTCCCATTTGGACAATAATCTTGGTAATCATTTGCCATCTGGCATTATTCATGCTGATCTATTTAAAGACAACGTCTTGCTTGACGGTGAAAATGTAGCGGGTTTTATTGATTTTTATTATGCATGTAACGGTAATTTTATGTATGATTTGGCAATTGCCGTCAACGACTGGGCACGTTCTTCGAACAACAAGTTGGATATATCCTTAAAGGACGCCTTTATCAGCGGTTACGAGAGTATCCGCCCTTTATCTATAGAAGAAAAAATCTACTTCCCCATTGCACAACGTGCCGGCTGTATCCGTTTCTGGGTATCACGACTTATTGATTTCCATTTTCCACAATCAGGAGAAATTACCTTTATCAAAGATCCAAATGTTTTTAGAGATTTACTATTGAACTTGGAATAAAAAAACATCTCTTTTAAAAAATGAAGAGGCCGTCTGAAAACTTTTTCAGACGGCCTCTTCTCTAGCTTATAAAGACAATTAATGTCTTCCGTCACTGACTCCTCCAAATGGTGGTTTGGCACCCCAAATAATAACTATCATTACAATAAACAAAATACTACCTGCCAAGAAAATCTCATTTGAACCGATAATAAATCCTTGTTGTGTAATGATATTGTTAATAGATCTTAATGTTTGCTCCTCGCCTGATCCTAACTGTGCCATTCCATCGACAGTTTGACGGACTATTTCCGAATACGGTGTAATTTGTTCAGTTAACTGGGTATGATGCAAAGCTTCTCTACGTTCCCACATCGTACTAACGACTGAAACTCCGACGCCACCCATAAATACCCGCAAAAAATTCGATAAGCTACTGGCGGAAGCAATTTGTTCTCCCTTCATATGCGACAATGTAATGGTCGTTAGTGGCAAAAAGAACATGGCCACTCCCAGTCCCTGCCAAAATTGCGGCCAAACCACATTCTTCATATCCATACCCGCATAAAAATCGGTACGCCAATAAAAAGTGAAGGCAAACACAAGGAAACTAGTCATAACCAGTATCCGCATATCCACCCTATTGCCGAACCGGCCAATAACCGGAGACAGCAAGATTGGCAACAATCCCACCGGCGCAGCTGCTAACCCCGCCCATGTTGCGGTGTAACCCAAATTCGACTGCAATACTAAAGGCAATAGGGTTAGTGTACCCATGTACACCATAAAACCCAGCGAAGTCGTCAAAACTCCAATAGTAAAATTCCTATCTTTAAACAAAGACAAATCTACAACAGGATGCTTTTCCCCCAATTCCCATACGATAAAGTAAATTAAGCAGACTGTTGCTGTAATTCCCCAAATAATAATTTCATTGGATTCAAACCAATCCAGTTCCTTGCCCCTGTCAAGCATCATCTGTAATGCACCCACACCAACTATCATCAATACCAAGCCGATGTAATCAATGGGTGTTTTGAAAATTTCTGTTTCTCGGTTTCCTAACTGTTTCCACGCAATAACAGCAGAAACGATACCGATGGGAACATTAATAAAGAAAATCCAGCCCCAATGCCAATTATTCGAAATCCAACCGCCCAAAATCGGTCCGAGCACAGGTGCGACCACGACTGTCATTGCCCAAAGTGCCAGTGCCAATGTTCTTTTTTCAAGCGGGTAAGAAGCCATCAACAGACTTTGAGATAAGGGAATTAACGGTCCGGCAATGAATCCCTGCAATATCCGGAACAAAACCAGTAATTGCAAATTAGGTGCAATTCCGCATAGCCATGACATAATGACAAACCCGATTACCGAACCGATAAACAGCCTCACCTCACCGAAACGTTTAGCCAAAAAGCCCGTCAGGGGTACTGAAATCGCATTAGCAACGGCAAACGAAGTAATCACCCATGTTCCTTGAGTAAGTGCCGCGCCCAAATCACCGGCAATCACAGGCACCGCCACATTCGCAATCGTCGTATCCAGCACTTCCATAAACACAGCAAGACTTAATGAAAACGTCACCCATGCCAGCCTGAATCCCTGCAAAGGAGGATAAGCCATTTTTATACTACCATTTCCCGGACACGCCTTTAAAACATATCCGATTCTGCTCAAATAATGTATGGTTTGCTGTCGGTGCAAACCATACATTATTCGACAACCGCCTATAAAAATTCAGACGGCCTTTTTATTCCGAAGGCCGTCTGAAACGTTATTTTGAATATTTCTCAAATATTTTCTCAATTAAAGCATCAGCCACAGCCCAATCTACTTTGTCTGTTTCCGGAAGTACCGTGCCTTTTTCCGCTGCAGAAGCCATCCCTTTTCCCGTGCCAGATTCAGAAATATCAACTTTTACCGTCATTGACAGCCCCATCCGTAACGGATTAGCGCGCAGTTCCCTTGGATCGAGACTGATACGAACTGGAACACGTTGTACCACTTTAATCCAATTACCCGTTGCATTTTGTGCCGGCAATAGTGAAAACGCACTGCCCGTTCCTGCCGACAGACCCATCACTTTACCGTGATAAACTACTTTACTGCCATAAAGGTCGGACACCATTTCAACCGATTGACCAATACGCATTTTACGCAATTGAGATTCTTTGAAATTGGCATCCACCCATAAATTATCGAGCGGGACCACTGCCATCAAGGGAACCCCTTGTGTAATGCGTTGTCCGACCTGAACATTACGCTTGGCAACCTGCCCCGCTATCGGAGCATGGATTTGTGTACGTTGCAAATTAAGCCACGCATCTTTTATGCGGCTGACGGCCGTCTGAACAGCAGGTTGCTGGCGCAACGGAATATTATTCCCGATAGCGGCCTGAGCAGAAGTTTCCGCCGCTTCAACAGCTTTCAACGCAGCCTGAGCCTGCACTACGGCGGCACGGGCATGACTCAATTCTTCTCCCGAAATCGCGTCTGTTCCCGAAAGCAACTCTCTACGCCTTAAATCAGCTTGCGCGCGCGCCAAATCAGCCTTTCTCAACAAGACTTGTGCCTTTGCTTGCGAATTGGTGGCCGTTTGCTGTTTATTCTGACGAATGGCCTGAATCAGCTCATTTTGAGCACGGTCATAGGCCAACTGAAAATCACTGTCGTCCAACGTAATCAACACATCGCCTTTTTTGACCAGCTCGGTGTCGTCAAACATTACTTTGCGTACCGTTCCAGTAATTTGCGGCGTAATCTGCACCAAATGTCCCGCTACATAGGCATCTTCCGTTTCCTCTTCATGCTGCCAAAATAAAAAATAAGCCAGCGTGACACCTAACGCAATAATAATAAACAGCAAAGTAACTAACGTCAGGTTGCGTTTGCGGCGATATGGAAAATCGGTTCTCAATGCCTCCGTTCCACTCTTGACGGAAGCGTTTTCCTGCTTGTTGCTCATGAGTTTACAATCCCGATTACAAGTTCAATTGATTATAATTTTCTATTATGAAACAATATATTACCCAAAAATGTTTTAATCATACCGATTTACGGGCAAAAATTTATGCCAAAAGAAATTTTATATAGTTAATTTAAACACTTAATAAAGAACGGCGCATTCTATAATTGCTTTACTATTTAATCAAGCAATAGTATTAATATACGTTTACAGTAATACAAGTAATTTTATCTAGACCACATCAGATTCCAGATGGTTCTTTCAATATTCCCTTCAAGCAATCGTCCCTGTAAAAAATCAAAGTAGAAATTGAATTTTCGCGATACAACAATCTAGGCCGTCTGAAAATCGCTGACAGTTATTTGACACCACCACCCAACTGAGCATGTAAGTTACTCCATGCCGTCAGGTATTCCGCTTGATATTGGACTGCCTGCATTTGGAGCTGCAACCTTTCTTCCTGTTTTTGCAACACACCCAGTCCGTTTTCCAAACCAACTTTTACACGGTTTTGAACCGCCCGTACGGATTTTCCGGAAGTATTCAACATTTTATCCCATACAAGTTTCTTGGCTTGCAAACTTTGGTAATCCACTACTGCATCCGCAGCCGAACGCATAGCGTTTAAGACCGTTCGATCATATATCGCAACTTGTTCGTTATATTCGGCACGCCTACCCCACAATTTAGACTGTAACGCTCCGGAGGTAAAAATTGGAAGATTTAATGCAGGAAGTATGCCAAGCATTGCCGAATTGCGCCCATGTATCACATTAAACGCATCAATATGCGCCATGCCGGCCAATACTTTCAATTCAATATTGGGATAAAACTCGGCCTCAGTTGATTTAATTGCATGATATTTTGATTCCAAAAGCGATTTTTGAACTGCAATATCAGGGCGTACAGCAAGCAGATCAGCATAAATTCTGTCGACAGGTAAATTTGGTACGTTTGCCATCTCTTCGGGAAACCGAACGGGCAACGTATATGGCGCATTTCCAGTCAAAGCCGACAAGCTGTTACGGACTTTGGCAGTTTGCTGCTCTAATGACAGTCGCTCCAACTGTAAACGATGCTGTAACAATTCTATCTGATAAAGTGATTCAGGCGGCATCAGCTTTGCTCGGACACGCCGCTGCATCAGTTGTAGAGTTCTATCAGCCGTTTCAGTACGACGGGCAAGCAATTTTTGCTGTTCCTCTAAAGATTGCCAAGCAAAATACTGTGCAGCCACGGCATTGGCCAACATAATTCTTGTCTGGCGGGCCTCATAAAGAATTGCCTGCCGTTTACCTAAAACTGAAGCAATTTGATTCCGGTTTTTACCCCAAAAATCGAACTCCCAGCTTCCTTGCAAGGCAGCATTGGCCAGTAACAGCGTATTATCTGTTTCACCTTGCCGCGAAGTAGGCTTGGGTGAAACATATGCTCCAGCTCCACGCACCGAAAAACCTATTTGGGTTTTGGTTGCTGCCTCCGTAAGACCCAGTTGTGCCTGAGCCTGATCAAAACGAGCTTTCGCTACTCTTAAATCGGGAGATGTTTGAATCGCTTGGGCAATCAGCAAATTAAGTTTTTTATCGTGTAGTTGCAACCACCACGCATCTTTAGCCATTACTGCTGATTTGCCTTCGGATAATGAATACGCCGTTGGTTCTTCCAACGGCGCCTGTTTGCCGAATTGGGCACAGGCACTTAACGTACATACGGTTAAAACGCCTATGCTCCATTTGGCAATATTGAATTTCATGACAGACTCCGTGTTAATCCTACGCCTGCCATATTTATTGTCTGCAATCAGCCTTCCAAACGGTTCAGCAACTTGCTCAATAGATATTGCAACTGGGCGTAATCTTCATTGGTGAAATCCTGCCAAGCTTCACCGCTTTTACTGGATACCTGCGGCCACACTTTTTGGATAAACGCTTCACCTTCGGGAGTCAATTTTAACACAATCTGACGGCGGTCTTGCTGATTGATATGCCGTTCCACCCATCCTCGTTCCACCATTTCATCAGACAGACGCGTCGCACTGGTACGGGTCAAATCCATCATATCGCTCAGACGCGAAGGCAGTATCTCGCTGTTCGGGCTAACATACACTGCCATCATAGCGAACCACAAATTCTCATTGATACCTAATACTTTCAGGTTTTCATTCAAATGGTCGCTCAGACGCTCGGTTACAATTCGCAGTAATCTGCCCACTTGGGTTTGTTGTTCCGAAAATTCAGGCAAGCGTCCAGATAACAAACGCAGCGCGTTGACTAATTCAGCTTGTGAAAAACTCATTGTATATTCTCTTCGTTAATAAAATTAGATTTGCCTTAGAGGCCGCGGAACAGACTAAGATACCGCCCGCCCGCTTAAATAATGTGTACTGAGTACTGACTGTGTAGCGGTATACTAATTCAGCTTATTATTTTTATAATAAAAATCTGACAATCGGTTTCTACAAACAACAAACGGGCGTTATTATGCATATAAGATATTATTATTTGAGGTTAAGTGACTGATATATCTTTTATAATACATGATTATTACATAATATACTTTTTGATTTTCGCCTTATCCATGATGAATTAGCATTAGAGATTACCTCTCTGAACTTAGTTCAACCCTTATCATGCCGATACTATTTCTCAGTAAAAAATTACTGAAAATTTACCTCAAATTTCAATCAACTAAATGCCAGTTACTTACAGTCGGCTTCATTGTTCGGATATTCCAAGATAAAAAACACCAACCTCATTTTTCGTATCTGTATCATTTTCCACACTATTTTCCCCATTTATATTAAAATCCCGCATCGTGGTTCGAAATCCTCCCACATTAAAAAACTAAGGAAATCCAAAATGTCTCGTCATACCGAAGAACTGGGCGGCATCTCGCTGCTGGGCAATCAGAAGACCCAATACCCGTCCGAATACAATCCATCTATATTGGAAGCATTCGATAACAAACATCCCAACAACGATTATTTCGTCAAATTCATTTGTCCCGAATTTACCAGCCTGTGTCCAATAACGGGACAGCCGGATTTCGCGACCATTCATATCCGCTACATTCCGTCGGTTAAAATGGTAGAAAGCAAATCACTCAAGCTTTATCTGTTCAGCTTTCGTAACCATGGTGATTTTCATGAAGACTGTGTCAATATCATTATGAACGACCTGATTAAACTGATGGATCCGAAATACATCGAAGTATGCGGTGAATTCACACCGCGCGGCGGCATCGCTATCCATCCTTTTGCCAATTACGGCAAACCCAAGACGGAATTTGAAACATTGGCACGTGAGCGTTTGTTTAAATACGACGCCTTGTAACCCGTACTCAACTACCTTTCTTCACTTTCAGACGGCCTCATTTATTCAAAAGGCCGTCTGAAACCATTTTTTTTAAAAGACTAAAACACACTATGTATCATTTCACTCAAGTCCAACAGCAAAAGGCCCTATTTTGGCTCGCGTTATTCCACATCCTGATTATCGCGGCCAGTAATTATCTGGTTCAATTTCCCTTTAGCATTTTCAACATACATACCACATGGGGGGCATTTACTTTTCCTTTTATCTTTTTAGCCACCGATTTAACCGTACGGATTTTCGGCTCGCGGCTGGCGCGCAGAATTATTTTTTGGGTAATGCTTCCTGCCCTATTACTGTCATACGTATTTTCCGTACTGTTCAGCAGCGGCAATTGGACCGGTTGGGCAGCCTTATCCCAATTTAATTCATTCGTCGGGCGCATCGCTCTTGCCAGCTTTTCGGCTTATGTATTCGGCCAGATTTTAGATATTTTTGTGTTTACTAGGTTACGCCGTCTGAAAACATGGTGGATTGCACCAGCCGCTTCAACCATATTCGGCAATGCTCTTGATACGCTGATGTTTTTCAGTATCGCCTTTTATTCGGGCAGCGACGAATTTATGGCTGCACACTGGCCAGGTATTGCCTTGGTCGATTATTTGTTCAAATTGATTATCTGTACCTTATTTTTCCTTCCGGCCTATGGTGTGATTTTAAATATTCTGACGAAAAAGCTGACCGCACTGAAACAATCCGATTCAGAAAACAACACTTTAATATTGACCCAAGAATCTTAGCCTCATACTAAAAAGGCCGTCTGAAACGATTAATCGTTTCAGACGGCCTTCGGTTATCCACACCCAATCAGCCGGTCAACTGCTTGGTAATCAATTTTTTCAGCGGCGGGAAATTATTACTGGCCCGCAGAACCAACCCGCGTAACAATTTAGCCGGAGCAGTCTCATTAGTAAAAAGTTTCAACAACATATTCGTGCCGTGGTAAATCGGCTGGGCATGCAACATGTGTTTACTGCTGTATTTTTCCAACAAACTGGAAGCGCCAATATCCTGCCCGCGCTGCTCGGCTTCAAGAACCAGTTTGGCCAAAATATCGGCACTGGACAATCCCAAGTTAAAACCATGAGCCGTAACAGGATGCATACCCACTGCGGCATCTCCTATCAAAGCACTGCGCGTACCGTAAAACCGTTGGGCAATCATACCTACCAATGGATAATTATGGATGGTACTGACCAATTCCATATCCCCCAAGCGGCCTTTCAACTGTTCTTTCACTGTAGCCGCCAACTCTTCGGGACTAAGATTTCTAATCGTTTCCGCTTTATCGCTGTCTACGGTAATCACCGTATTGGTCAGATATTCTTCCAGCGGCAGCAATGCAATCGTACGGCCGTAATGGAAACATTCGTATGCCGTGTGTTGGTTGGATAAAGTATGCCTCATACGGCAGACAAACATGGTGCGGCTGTAGTCATGCATATCCGATGAAATACCCAGCTGGCGACGAGTTTGCGAAAAACGGCTGTCTGCGGCCAAGAGTAATTTACCTGCCAACACTTCACCGTTTTCCAAAATAACCTGCGCCTCATCAGACGAGATTTTCACTTCTTTGACACTGGTTCCGGCCAAAATAGTCACATTATCCAATTTCGATGCCACTTCGTATGCCGCCTTCCGAATATTGTGGTTTGAAATCAGATAACCTAAACAATCCGCAGGCTCTCCGCGAGCCTCTGTCGGCTGTGGAAAATGAAGTTGGTAATCGGATTGACCGTTTAACACTTTTGCATCGCGCAGCGGATAAATTTCGTTTTCAGGAATAAGCCCCCATATTCCCAAGCGCTGCATAATCTCGCGCGTGAAATGGGTTAGTGCGATTTCCCTACCGTCGTAAGGCGGATTCTGCAACACTTCCAGCGGACTTCGCTCAACGAGAGTAACTTTCAGACCACTGCCCGCTAGTTCTGCGGCAAAACTCAAACCGGCCGGTCCCGCGCCGACAACGAGAATATCATTTTGTAAACTCATGAATATATCCTTGTATGAATGGATTAACCGCAGTCCGTTTCAGACGGCCTCGGAATCTGATTACAGCTTGTACAGGTATCCCTGCCCTTCCATGCTACAGAGGTACGTTTTACTGAAAATAAATTATAACAAAACCAACAATAGGATAAACCAAAGATTCAAATAATGGGCAACTTTTTATCTCTTTCTTAATTATCAAGAATCAGGATGGGGAACAGCCCATTTGAAAACAATAAATAAAAAACTGCACTTCATTAAAGATGAAGTGCAGCCTCTTTAAACTATTATTTTCCGATTACTCATCAGCACCAGTGTAAGGACGGATGCTGACAGTCTTACGGTTTAACGCGCCTTTAGTTTTGAATTCAACGTAACCGTCCACTTTAGCGAACAAAGTATGGTCTTTACCCATACCTACGTTATCACCGGCGTGGAATTTGGTGCCGCGTTGACGAACAATGATAGAGCCTGCAGGAATCAGTTCGTTGCCGTAGGCTTTGACACCCAGACGTTTTGCTTCTGAATCGCGACCGTTGCGGGTGCTACCGCCTGCTTTTTTACTTGCCATGTTTAATACTCCTAAACTTGATTAATAATCAGGCGATTGCCACGATTTCGATTTGGGTGAAATTTTGGCGGTGGCCTTGGCGCTTCTGGTAGTGTTTACGGCGGCGCATTTTAAAAATGCGGACTTTCTCGCCGCGACCATGTGCCACTACCTTAGCTGTTACTTTCGCACCCTCAATAAAGGGGGCGCCTACTTTTACAGATTCGCCGTCAGCAATCATCAAAACTTCGGTCAGTTCGATTTGGCTGTCGAGTTCGGCTGGTATCTGTTCTACTTTCAATTTTTCGCCAACGGCAACTTTATATTGTTTACCGCCGGTTTTTACGACCGCGTACATACTCAACTCCATGTAAGAGAATCAGGTTAATAATGTCCACACATCATTGCGTGAAACGACGCATTTTATCAACTGCCCGCATGTTTTGTCAAAAGCCGATTTCCATTTCTTCGTTTTAAAGCCAGCTGAAAGGGTATTTTTGATGGCGGTTTTGCTGCTATAATCCCGCGCTGTGACAAACGTGTTATAAATCTTAAACTACATCAACAGAATCCGTTCTTACCGCAGCCCTTTGAAATTTAACCACCATGCTTGAAAATCTGCCTTATTTCAAACAACACCTCCATGAAGACCTCGACAAAGTCAACGTCGTCATCAATCAGGCCGTAAAATCTGATGTGGCCTTGATTTCCCAAATCGGCACCTACATCATCAGCGCCGGCGGTAAGCGTTTGCGCCCGATTATCACGATTTTAGCGGGTAAGGCGGTCGGATACGATGATGAAAAACTGTATTCGCTGGCAGCCATGGTGGAATTTATCCATACCTCCACCCTGCTACATGACGATGTGGTGGATGAAAGCGACTTACGGCGCGGTCGTGAGACAGCTAACAACCTTTTTGGCAATGCGGCAGCAGTGTTAGTCGGCGACTTTTTATATACCCGTGCATTTCAATTGATGGTTGCTTCGGGCAGCATGAAAATTTTAGAAGTAATGGCGGGCGCAACCAACATCATTGCTGAAGGTGAGGTCATGCAGTTGATGAATATCGGCAATACCGACATCACCGAAAAACAATATATACAGGTAATCCAATATAAAACCGCTAAACTTTTTGAAGCCGCAGCCCAAGTGGGAGCTATTTTAGGCGGTGCAAATCCTGCTCAAGAACAGGCATTGAAAGATTACGGCATGTATGTCGGCACTGCCTTCCAAATTATCGACGACGTATTGGATTATTCGGGTGAAACAGAGGAAATCGGTAAAAATGTCGGCGATGACTTGGCCGAAGGCAAACCCACCTTGCCGTTAATCTACTTGATGCACAACGGTTCGGAGCAGGCCGCAAAAGATGTCCGGCTCGCATTGGAAAATGCCGACCGCAGCTATTTTGAAAAAATTCACGATTATGTGGTTAATTCAAATGCCCTTCCCTATGCTATCAATGAAGCGCGCAAAGCAGTGGAAAAAGCCGTGGCCTGTCTTGATATTTTACCGGACAATGAAATCACCTTGGCAATGCGGCAGCTTGCGGAAGAGTCGCTGGCGCGTGTATCATAGCTGGCTTTGATTAAGGAATATCCGGTGCATCTGAACGTTATTCCGTTATTTCTGGTTTTGCTGATTTTGCTCGGCGTTTTGAGCAACAACGGTTCAATCACAATTTCGGCAACTGTGTTATTGCTGATGCAGCAGACCGCACTGTCCCAATATCTTCCTTTGGCCGAGAAACATGGCGTAGCCGTCGGCATTATCTTTTTAACCATAGGCGTATTAAGCCCGCTGGTCTCAGGCAAAATACAGATACCCAGCCTGACGGCCTTTATGAACCTCAAAATGTTCGCTGCCGTAGGCATTGGTATTTTGGTCGCATGGATTGCAGGACGCGGAATTCCGTTAATGAGTGCCCAACCGATTCTGGTTACAGGCCTACTTATCGGCACAATCATCGGCGTTGCCTTCTTGGGAGGGGTTCCTGTCGGCCCTCTGATTGCCGCTGGCTTATTGTCGTTTTTCGCAGAAAAAATTTAGTTTATGCCTCGCCGTAGTTCAACGGATAGAACGTATGCCTCCTAAGCGTAAAATACAGGTTCGATTCCTGTCGGCGAGGCCATTTTAAAAGAGACGAGGGCCGTCTGAAAATATTTTCAGACGGCCCTCGTCTCTTTTAAAATCACAGTCTATCGGAAATATTATACATAATAAAAGAAGCCCTGTTTAAATACAGGGCTTCTGTTTTCGATTTACCAAACAGGTTATTTTAATTTGGTTTCTTTGTAAACAACATGTTTGCGGGCTACCGGATCGAATTTTTTAATTTCCAACTTGCCAGGCATAGTACGTTTGTTTTTGGTTGTGGTGTAGAAATGACCTGTACCGGCACTAGATTCCAATTTGATTTTATCGCGCATTGCAGTAATCCTTAAATATCCGTAAATTAAGCTTCGCCGCGAGCACGCAAATCAGCCAATACGGCATCAATGCCTACTTTATCGATAGTGCGCAGTGCTGCGTTGGAAATACGCAGACGCACCCAGCGGTTTTCACTCTCTACCCAAAAACGACGTGATTGCAAGTTAGGCAAAAAACGACGTTTGGTTTTGTTGTTGGCGTGTGATACGTTGTTGCCAGACATCGGGCGTTTACCGGTCACTTTGCAAACTCGTGCCATGGTTAGTCTCCAAACTTCTAAAATAGTAAAACGTGGTTTATACCATAAAAAGCAGTTTCTGTTCAAGCTGATTTTGAATCACGCTTTTGATTTACAGAAAAATTTATCGGATTGTTGTTTAGTAAAAACACTTCTCCGACCGTCTTTTTCTTTCTTCGCCATGCTTTCAGACGGCCTTTATTCCGGCTTTCAGACAAAAAGAAACTTCCTGCTTTTAATACAGGAAGCTTCTTGCTTTTTGAAATCGTTAATCGAGCTGCGCCACCGAAACCGGCAGGCCGCGGACTGCCGCCAAAGTGGCATTGGCTTCCTGTTGCTGCTTGCGGAATGCCGCCATATTGGTCGGCGTCAGTTTCGGCGTCGGCAAGGCCACGGTCGTCGGGTTTACCGGCTGGCCGTTCACCCTGGCTTCGTAGTGCAGGTGCGGGCCTGTGGAACGCCCCGTGGTACCGACATAGCCGATAATTTCACCCGCGCTGACCTTACCCTGAGACGGAGAAAACGCGCTCATATGGCCGTATAGGGTTTCTACGCCGTTGGCGTGCTGTATCATCACCGTATTGCCGTAGCCGCCCTTCCAGCCTTTGAAAACCACCACGCCGTCTGCCGCCGCCTTAATCGGCGTACCTTCCGGCGCGGCATAATCGATACCGGTGTGCATACGCACGGTGTGCAAAACAGGATGGACGCGGTAACCGTACGGCGAGGAAATACGCGTGTAGACGACCGGCTGGATATTGAATCCTTCTTTCTGTTGCAGTGATTTGCCGTTTTGGTCGTAGTAGCTGCCGCTTTCTTCGTCGCCTTTACCTTGGCTGTAATAATAAGCCTGATAGGTTTTGCCGCCTTTCACAATTTCGGCGGCCAAAATGTCGCCCGTACCCATTTGCTGGCCGCGGAAGTACATACTGTTGTAGAGCAGACGTACGGTGTCGCCTTCTTTCAAATCTTCCAAACTGAGCACGTCGGCAAAAATCTCGCTCAGCGATTCGCGGATTTCCACCGGAATCTCGGCCTGCGCCATTGCACCGCGCGCCGAAGTGCGCACGATGACGGAACGCAATGTCGGCATGGTTTTCATGTCGACTTCGGAAGTAGACGCCTGCCATTTGCCGTTTACCTTTTCCAGTGCGACGAGGTTGCGTTCAAGCTCTTCATCGGTGAAAAACTGCACGTCTGTTACCTGTCCGGAAGCGTTGACCCTGATACTGACCGACTGGCCGGCGCGCAGTTGGTTCATATTCCGTTCGGGGTTGTTTTTCGCCATAATCTGCTTGATTTCCGCCTCCGCCACGCCCATGCGCGTGAGCACATCGGCCAGCGAATCGCCTGTCTGCACGGCTTCCTGGGCCCAATAGCTCGACTGGAAACTGCCCGTTTCGACATACACGGAGGGCAGCTCTTCCAATACTCTCTCGACTTTGAGGCCGGAATCCCTCGGCATCGGCTCGGTAACGGCGTAGGCCGTCATCACGCCGGAAACCGGCAGCAAAATACCCAGCAGCGACCACCGCACCGGTTTGTTGTCCCAGAAACGGTCGAAAAAAGAGGTGTTATTTTTATTGGTCACGCGATCATCCTTTTTGCGGCGCGCGCAAGAACGCGGCACGCCGTTTTGTGTCGTGGTTGGTAACAACCTGAAATCCTGTTCGGTCCGCCGTTTTCAGACGGCCTTTTTATCCATAGATTATACCGCGGCCGCATAAACCGGACGCAGTTACAGCCGTTATTATCGGGGCACTTTCCCCGATTAACAGCATCGTTTTCCGAACTTTACTTCGTAGTATTTTACCACAACGGACCCGACCGGACCAATGATGCCGTCTGAAAAATCAACGGTATAGGCCGCATCCGCAACCATACGGCGGCTAGCTGCCTTTAGGGGTTCCGTTAAAAATACATATCTTGTTTTTAACTTTGGCGGCATATTCGTCAATTTGCATTCGGCGGCCGCGGCTTCTCGCGTAAAATGACCGTTTTAACCGATGCCTATGCCATGAATCTGACCCTCGCCATCCCTTCGCTCAACCGCTGCGGCGACGAAAATCCGCCGCCGCTCGACCTGCCTTCGTTCGACGAAATTTTGCGTTTCGGCATACTGACCCGTGCCGCCGCCGCACCTTCCGAACTCTACCGCCGCTTTCTCTGGCAGGGCAGCCTGTTGGACGCGGCAAAGCAAAAATCCGGTATCGCCGCAGAACAGGCGGCCGTTTTCGCCAGTCCGGTCTGGCAACAGATGGGGATGCACCAAGTCAGCGTCATCGACGGAGCATATATCCAGATTCAGACCGATGAAGCCGAACGCCTGTGCGGCGGCCTGACCGAGTTTTACCAGCACGAAGGCTGGCAGTTCCATCCGCTGCGGCCCGATTTGTGGCTGCTAACGCTGCCGCGCCGTCCCGCTTGGCACACTGCCCCCGTTTTCGATATCTGCGGCCCGAACGGCGACGTTTCCCAAGCCGGCGGCGAAGACGCCCTGCAATGGCTCGGCAGGCAGACCGAAATCCAGATGTACCTGCACAACCATCCCGTCAATGCGGAACGCACGGCGCAAAAAATTCCTGCCGTTAACGGCCTGTGGCTGTGGCAGGATTTGGAAGGAACGCAGTCCGCACGCCCGCTGCTCTCGTCCGACTGCGCATGGGCGGATTTCTATCCGGGCGAACGCACCGACGCACCTTACGGTTTTGAGGCCTGGCAGGCGATGCTGAACGAAGCAGGCGCAACGTTTTCAGACGGCCTGATTTTTCTGGACGACTTGGTTGTAACCGGCCAAACGGGCGACACATGGGCATACCGCGATATTCTGGAAAGCTGGGAGACACGCTGGTTCGCCCCGTTGCGGCAGGCATTGGACTCAGGCCGTCTGAAAAGCCTGACCATCGTTACCGACGGCGAAAACGGCGGCAGCCTGCGGATAAGGCCGCACTCGAAACGGGCGTTTTGGAAACGGAAACGCAAATTCAACGGTATTTGGTGAGGCCGTCTGAAAACCAAGTGCCAAGCAGGCCAAAAGGCCGTCTGAAACTTTTTCAGACGGCCTTTTCCATCACATCCCGCTTACTGTTGCGCCGCTTTGATGGCGTTTTGGTCGGGGTTAATCAGGATTTCTACGCGACGGTTTTGCGCGCGGCCTTCCGGTGTGGCGTTAGACGCGACCGGCTGGCGCGAGCCGTGGCCGGCGGTGGTCAGGCGCGAACCGGCCACGCCCTGCGATTGCAGGAAAGAAGCGACCGACTGGGCGCGGTTGCGCGACAGAGGGTCGTTTATGGCATCGGAACCGGTGTTGTCGGTATGGCCGTTGATGGTCAGCGTCGTATCCGGATACTGGACCAGCGTTTTCGATGCGGCGGTCAGCGCGTCGCGCGCGTTGGCGCTCAACGTGGCGCTGTTGGTGGCGAAGGTTACGTTTTCAGGCATCACCAGTTTGATTTGGTTGCCCTGCTGCTCGACCTTCACATCGGTATTGGCCAGACTTTCGCGCAGTTTTTTCGCCTGATAATCCATATAGCCGCCTACCCCCGCGCCGATGGCGCCGCAGGCCAGCGCGGAATTGCGCGCGCCCTTGCCGCCGTGGGTCAGCGCGCCGACAATGCCGCACACTGCCGCACCGCCTAGGCCGTAAACGGCGGTTTTGCTGGCACTTTGTTGCCCGGTAACGGGGTCGGTAACGCAGCCGGCCAGTGCCAAGGGGGCGGCCAATACTGCAACGGTCAACGGTTTCAAAATGTTCATGGGAAATCCTTTCGGTAAATGGGAACAAATCCTTGAGGCCGTCTGAAAAACGTCCGGAGAGCTTTGTAATCATAATCAACATTCCGAGGCCCCATCAGCCGTTTAACACTATATTACACGGCACATCGGAAAAATAACCCAATCGAAACAGCAATATCCGTCCGCTCCGAATACCAATCGCGACGCTACTTGCAAGCCGTTATCAATTTGGCGTACATTAAGCATAGGGGCCGTACAGGCAGCCCCGTTTGCCCGCTAGGCCGTCTGAAACCGAGGAGACGCAACATGAACGCTTTACACACCGTCCTTATCCTTTCCGCCGCAGCCGCACTCACCGCCTGCGCGACCACGCCCGAACAGAAAGCCGCCCGTGCCGCCGCGCAGAAACGTTACGAGCAAAACCTGCAAATCTCCCTTGCCGCACAATGCGACAAGGCCACCGCCGAACTGATGCGCCAGCAGTTCGAGCAGGCCGACAATCCCGCCCCGCCAACCGCCAAACAAAAAGAGTTCCGCCTGAAATACGTCGACAAAGTCGCCGACCCGATGTTCCAAGCCTGCTACAAGATGGCGTGGCAGAACTACATCGCCCAGCAGCAGTTGCGCGAGGCACGCTACTATTATGACGACTGGGGCTTCTACCATCCGTTTTACCGGCCGCCGTTTTGGTGGTAAACCCCGGGCCTTTTTCAGAAAGGCCGTCTGAAACCCTTTCAGACGGCCTCATTCCTCCATCCGCTTATTTATCCCGCTGCCGAATCCGTTTACAATAGCCGCCGTTTATCACACAAACAGACTACCCATGAAAATCTGTCTCGGTCAGGCCAACGCGCCCGACTTTCCGCAAGGCGCCGCCGTTACCATCGGCAACTTCGACGGCGTACACCTCGGACACAAACACATCCTGCAGAAACTCAAACACGAAGCCGACTTGCGCGGCCTGCCCGTCGCCGTCGTCATTTTTGAGCCGCAACCCAAAGAATTTTTCGCCCGCAAGGCCGGTAAAAAACTGCCCTACCGCATCAGCCCGCTGCGCACCAAACTGCGCCTGTTGCGCGAAACCGGCTGCGTCGACGCCGTCTGGGTTTTGCGTTTCGACCAGAGCTTTGCCGACATGACCGCCCAAACGTTTATCGACCGGCTGTTACGCCAAACGCTCGACACGCGCTACCTGCTCATCGGCGACGATTTCCGCTTCGGCGCGGGCCGCGAAGGCTGCTTCGAGCTTTTGTCGCAACAGCCCGACATGCAGACCGAACGCACGCCCTCCGTTATCGTCGAAGACATCCGCACCAGCAGTACCGCCGTGCGTCAGGCACTTTCAGACGGCCTGTTGGAATACGCCAAAAAACTCTTGGGACATGATTACGTTTTGAGCGGCAAAGTCAAACACGGCCAGAAACTCGGCCGCACCATCAACGCCCCCACCGCCAACATCCAGCTTCCTCCCTATCACTACGCCCTCAGCGGCGTGTTCGTCGTCGAAGCGGACGGCGCGTTCGGCACGCGGCGAGGCGTTGCCAGCTTCGGCTTCAACCCCACCGTCAGCAACAACCGTTCGCAAAAACTCGAAGTCCACCTGTTCGATTTCGACGGCGACCTCTACGGCCAACGCATCTTCGTCCGCTTCCTGCACAAACTGCGCGACGAACAAAAATTCAACAGCATCGAAGCGCTGAAAACGCAGATTTTGCAGGACATGGACGATGCAAGACGCTTGCGCCAATAGAAACCCTGAGGCAAACCCTTATAAAATCAACGCAATTGGGCTACAATGATTTCTTTAATTTTTTCAGACGGCCTCGGCCCCGCCTGATTTAATAAAGCCGAAGATAAGGCCGTCTGAAACCGAAATACTGCAACAATAGAGACCAAAACATGACCGATTACAGCAAAACCGTAAACCTGCTCGAAAGCCCGTTTCCGATGCGCGGCAATCTTGCCAAACGCGAGCCTGCGTGGCTGAAAAGCTGGTACGAGCATAAACGCTATCAAAAACTGCGCGAAATCGCCAAAGGCCGTCCGAAATTCATCCTGCACGACGGCCCGCCGTATGCCAACGGCGACATCCACATCGGTCATGCCGTCAACAAAATCCTCAAAGACATCATTATCCGCAGCAAAACCCAAGCCGGTTTCGATGCGCCTTATGTGCCGGGCTGGGACTGCCACGGTCTGCCCATCGAAGTGATGGTGGAAAAGCTACACGGCAAAGACATGCCCAAAGCGCGCTTCCGCGAACTGTGCCGCGAATACGCCGCCGAACAGGTTGCCCGTCAGAAAAAAGACTTCATCCGTCTGGGCGTATTGGGCGATTGGGACAACCCCTACCTGACCATGGATTTCAAAACCGAGGCGGATACCGTGCGTATGCTCGGCGAAATCTACAAATCGGGCTATCTCTACCGCGGCGCGAAACCGGTTCAGTTCTGCTTGGACTGCGGCTCTTCGCTGGCGGAAGCGGAAGTGGAATACAAAGACAAAGTATCGCCTGCGATTGACGTTGGCTATCCGTTTAAAGACACCGCCGCGCTTGCCGCCGCATTCGGTTTGTCCGGCATCGAAGACAAAGCGTTTGCCGTCATCTGGACGACCACGCCTTGGACGCTGCCTGCGAGCCAAGCCGTGTCTGCGGGTGCGGACGTGGTGTATCAATTAATCGATACGCCCAAAGGCAAATTGGTGCTGGCGAAAGATTTGGCGGAAGACGCACTCAAACGCTACGGCTTCGTTTCAGAGTGCGAAGCCTCCCCGTGGGACTACCTCAACGTCCTCGCTGAAACCACCGGCGACAAGCTGGAAAATCTGCACATGAACCATCCGTTCCTCGAACGCGATATTCCCATGCTCAACGGCGAACACGTTACCACCGACGCCGGTACGGGCTTGGTGCACACCGCCCCCGCGCACGGTTTGGAAGACTACGCCGTCTGCAACAAATACGGCATCGAGCTTTACAACCCCGTCAACGCCGAAGGCAAATACATCAGCGAAACGCCGCGTGTCGCAGGCATGAGCGTTTGGGAAGCGAATCCCGTCATCCTGCAATGGCTGGAAGAAACCGGCAACCTCTTGGCAAGCAGCAAAATCGAACACAGCTACGCCCACTGCTGGCGCCACAAAACCCCGCTGATTTACCGCGCGACGGGTCAGTGGTTTATCGGCATGGACAAAGCCGGAAGCGACGGCAAAACCCTGCGCGACAAAGCCATCAAAGCCGTGGACGACACCGAATTCTTCCCGTCTTGGGGTCGCGCGCGCCTGGAAGCCATGATCGAAGGCCGCCCCGACTGGGTCGTTTCGCGCCAACGCTATTGGGGCACGCCGATGACCTTCTTCGTCCACAAAGAAACGGGCGAGCTGCATCCGAACTCCGCCGAGCTTTTGGAAAAAATCGCCCTGAAAATCGAAGAAAAAGGCATCGAGGCATGGTTCTCCCTCGATAAAAGCGAATTGTTGAGCGCGGAAGATTGCGAAAACTACGACAAACTCCCCGACACGATGGACGTATGGTTCGACTCCGGCTCGACCCATTATTCCGTCTTGAAACAGCGCGAAGAATTGGACTGGCCCGCCGACCTCTACCTCGAAGGCAGCGACCAACACCGCGGCTGGTTCCAATCCTCCATGCTGACCGGCTGCGCCTCATCAATGGGTCGCGCCCCTTACAAACAGCTTCTGACCCACGGTTTCGTGGTGGACCAAAACGGCCGCAAAATGTCGAAATCCATCGGCAACGTCGTCGCTCCGCAAGAAGTCTATAACGAATTCGGCGCGGACATCCTGCGCCTGTGGGCGGCATCCACCGATTACAGCGGCGAATTGGCGATTTCCAAAGAAATCCTCAAACGCGTCACCGAAAGCTACCGCCGCATCCGCAACACCTTGAGCTTCCTGTTTGCCAACCTCAGCGATTTCGACCCGTTCGAACACACCGTACCGCAGGCAGATATGGTCGAAATCGACCGCTACGCCTTAGTGTTGGCGCGTCAGTTGCAAGAGCGTCTGGCGGGCGACTTCTATCCGCGCTACGCCTTCCACTTCGCCGTGAAAGACATCGTCGCCTTCTGCTCGGAAGACTTGGGCGCGTTCTACCTCGATATCCTGAAAGACCGCCTCTACACCACCAAAGCCGACAGCCACTCCCGCCGCAGCGCGCAAACCGCCCTGTATCACATCACGCGCAGCCTGGTTCTCTTAATTGCACCGATTTTGTGTTTCACCGGCGAAGAAGCGTGGGACATCATCGGCGGCGGCGAAGAAGACAGCGTCCTCTTCCACACCTGGCACGAGTTCCCGCTCATTAACGAAAAAGCCGAAGCCGAACTGGTGAAAAAATGGACGGCAGTCCGCGAAGCCCGCGAAGCCGTAACCGCCGCCATCGAGCCTTTGCGCGCCGACAAAACCGTCGGTTCGTCATTGCAGGCAGAAGCCGAAATCACCGCACCGGAAGCCACCGCCGACTACCTGAACGCCCTAGGCGAAGAATTGCGCTTTGCCTTCTTGGTATCCAAAGTCGAAGTCAAAACCGGCAGCGAACTCGCCGTTACCGCTAAAGCCAGCGACGGCGAAAAATGCGAACGCTGCTGGCACTACACCCACGACATCGGCACAGTCGCAGGTCATGAAACCATCTGCAAACGCTGCGCCGAGAATGTGGACGGCAAAGGCGAAGAACGGCATTACGCTTAAGGCGGATTAACAATAAAGGCCGTCTGAAACCCCAGTTTCAGACGGCCTTTCTGTGTACGCCGTTTCCTTACACCTCGATACGGTTCGGCGTGAAAGTTTCCCACTTATTGCAGGCGGGGCAGTGCCAGAAAAATACCTGCGATTTGAAATGGCAGTTGCGGCAGCGGTACATCACGCTTTTTTGCAGTTGGCGGCCGACGACGGCGCGCATCATGTCAGCATCGGCTTTCCACGCCGGATTCATATCGCTCAGTTTCAGGCCGAGTAGCCGGTACACGCCGTTCAAATCCGGTTTGCGCCGTACAAGCTCGACCGCTGTTTCGGCGGCCGGCCCTTCCCCCTTGAGCAACAGCGATTTTTCGTAAATCACGTTAATCAAATCCAAATCGGGAAAGGTCTCCATATAGCCGATAAGCACGTTTAAGCCTTCTTCCTGCTTTTCCTGCGCGGCATAGGCGTCGTAAAGTTTTTCGCCGACCATGCTCAGATAGGCGTGATTCTGCTGCTCGATGGCGCCGTATGCCGCTACCGCCGCAGGAAAATCGCCCTGTTTGGATTCGATGTCGCCCAGAATCATATTGGCACGGGTACATTTCTTATTGGCATCCAGAGCTTTGCGCACATTACCGCGGGCGGTTTCCAAATCGGACTTGAACAGGGCCGCCTGCGCCAGTTCGCAATAAAACTGTGCGATTTCAAACTGGTATGTCTGTTCGTCATGGCTCAAAAGCTGCGCCATTTCGATGGCTTTCACCCAGTCGCGGTCCTGCTGGTAGATGCTCATCAGGTGCTGGCGCGCCTCACGCGCCATATTGCCGCCCAGCAATTCCAGAAAAATCTGCTCCGCCCTGTCGACCAGGCCTGCGCTCTGATAATTCTGCGCCAGTTCGAACAATACCCGCTCCCGTTTGTCGTCCACCGTATCCGGCGAATCGAGCAGCGCGCGGTGCATATTGATGGCTTTGTCGTTTTCCCCGCGCTGGCGGTAGAGTTTGCCCAGCGTCAGGTTCAAATCGTAAGACTGCGGCTGCTGGTCGATCACTTCGGCCAATTCGCGCGCCGCGCGGCCGCTGTTGCGGTCGACCAGCGCGTCAAGGCTTTTATAGAACCCTGTCGGCACGCTTTTGGCCTGTTTCAACACTGTTTTCATATCGATGCGGGCGGCGAACCAGCCCATCGCAAAAAACACGGGCAGTAGGATAATCGGCAGCAGGATGACCCAGATTTCGTTCTCCATATCATTCCTTAGCGGCAGTTCCTGCGGGGGCGGGTGCTGCGTTATCAGGCAGTTTGGCCTGCGGCGCGGCGGTAACCATACGGGCGTTTTTCTTCAGTTCGTTGCGCAGGCGGTTGTTTTCGCCGCGCAGTGAAAGCAGCCGTCCGAACAGGGCGAACATGCCGAGCAGCACGCCGATGACGAACGCGCCGAACAGCACGGCCACCAAAGGCATCTGCATTCCTTGTCCGGGCAGGTAGTTAAACTCGACCGTCTGGATATTGCTGACTGCCAAAAGAAGGAACACCAAGAAAATCAAAACTTTGATAATCAGAAAAAAAATCTTCATAAATACTCCGTGTTTGTTTTTGCGCAATATGCCGCCACGCCCGCGCCCGCCGACGGCCGCAGCCCGCACGTTTCATTCCATTGCCGTTTTATTGTCAGTATCGCCGCCATGCTGATAACCGCACGGTATGCCTGTCGGCGAACGGAGGACAGTTTAAACCATTTGACCTGTTTAGGATACGGCAAACGGTTAAGGGCGGCATCATAACCGCTTTACTTAACCGAAAAGGCCGTCTGAAACGTTTTCAGACGGCCTTTCAGCCTGCCGGCGGCCAATCAGTCGGCCATAGCCATCAGGCTGGCGTTGCCGCCCGCGGCAGTGGTGTTGATGCTGCACGAGATTTCTTCAAACACCTGCAAAATGTCCAAACCGTTTTCAGACGGCAGGATGCGGACAAGCGCGCCGTCGCGGTTTGCCAGCACCTGTTTGCGCGCACTCGGCAGCGGTTCCAGCGCGGCGACATGACTGATGCCTGCGGCTTCGGGCTTGTCGGTTACGGCCAGCAGTCCGTCCAGTCTGTCGGCATAAGCGGCCAGCGGGTGATCGGGCAGTACGACGGCTTGCACGCCTGCGGAAGCCAGCGACACCAGCGCGGTGAAGGATGCGGCTAGGCTGCCGCCGTAGAGCCAGACGCGTGCGGGGGCGTGCCAACTCAATACGTTGCGTTCGCCGGTCGGGCCGGAGAGGACGGATTCGGCTTTGCGCAGAGTGCGGACGCGGGACTGGCCCAGCGAAGCGGCGGCGGCCATTTTCTCACTCTGCGGCAACGGCAGGCCGTGCAACAGGGTTTCGAGGCGTTTGAGCGCGGCTTCGTCCACTTGGCCGATTTTGCTCAGGGTCGGCGCAGTCCATTCTTTCAGACGGCTCAGGCGTTGCAGATAGAAGGGACCGCCCGCTTTGGGGCCTGTTCCCGACAAGCCGTGGCCGCCGAAGGGTTGGACACCGACGACTGCACCGACGATGTTGCGGTTGACGTAAACATTGCCGGATTCGATGCGGCTGCGGATATGTTCGACCGTGCCGTCTATGCGGCTGTGTACGCCGTGGGTGAGCGCGTAGCCTTTGCCGTTAATCTGATCGATGAGTTTGTCCAGCCCGTCGGCGGGATAGCGGACGACGTGCAGCACCGGACCGAAAACTTCGCGCTGCAATTCGCCGAGGCCGTTTAATTCGAACATTATCGGGGCGACGAAGGTGGCGTTGTCGGGATTCACGTTTTCAGACGGCCTGATTTTGTGATACGACTTGGCAATGCCCTTCATCCTGTTGATATGGGCGAGCAGGTTTTGCTGCGCTTCGGTGTCGATGACCGGGCCGATGTCGGTATCGAGCGCAATCGGGTTGCCGACGACCAGCTCGTCCATCGCGCCTTTAATCATTTTGATCATGTGGTCGGCAACGTCTTCCTGAACGCACAAAATACGCAGGGCGGAGCAGCGCTGGCCGGCGCTGTCGAAAGCGGAATTGAGCACATCGGCGCAGACTTGTTCCGCCAGCGCGGTGGAATCGACAATCATGGCGTTCTGACCGCCAGTTTCGGCAATCAGCACGGGGCTGTCGTCGCGTTTGGCCAGTGTTTGGTTAATCAGGCGCGCAACTTCGGTCGAACCGGTGAAAATCACGCCGCCGATACGCGGGTCCTGCGTCAGCGCCGCGCCTACATCGCCTGCGCCGAGGACGAGTTGCAGCGCGGAAGTCGGGATACCGGCTTCGTGCATCAGGGATACGGCATAACCGGCTATCAGGCTGGTCTGTTCGGCGGGTTTGGCGACGACGGTATTGCCCGCGGCCAGCGCGGCGACCACTTCGCCGGTGAAAATCGCCAGCGGGAAGTTCCACGGGCTGATGGCAACAATGGTGCCTACGCCCTGAGAACCCTGCGGCAGGGTGTGTTCGGCTTCGTCGGCATAGTAGCGGCAGAAATCGACGGCTTCGCGCACTTCCGCGATGGCGTTGTTCAGCGTTTTACCGGCTTCGCGCACGGCCAGCATCATGAGTGCCGGAGCGTGCCGCTCGAGCAGGTCGGCGAAACGGCGCAGGCAGGCGGCGCGTTCGGCGGCGGGCGTACCGTTCCATGCGGCTTGGGCAGCCACGGCGGCGGCTACGGCTTCCTGCGCCAGCGCGGCATCGGCGAAGCTGACCGAACCGACAATGTCGCTGTGATCGGCGGGATTGCGCACCTGCTGTCCGGCTCCGACCGGATGGCTCTTGCCGTTGACGACGGAGGCCGTCTGAAACTGCCGCTCGGCGGCTCGGTTCAATTCTTGCTGAAGCTGCTGCAACACGTTTTCGTTGCTCAAATCAAAGCCTTGGGAATTCAGACGGCCTTTGCCGTATAAATCGCGCGGCAGCGGCAGCGCGGCGTGCAGGTGGATGCCCTGTTCGGCAATGGTGTCGAACGGGCTGCGGATCAGTTGGTCGATGCTGATTTTTTCGTCGACAATCTGGCTGACGAACGACGAATTCGCACCGTTTTCCAACAGGCGGCGCACCAGATAGGCCAGCAGGGTTTCGTGCGTGCCGACCGGCGCGTAAATGCGCACGCGGCGGCCCAAGTTCTGCGGCCCGACCACTTGGTCGTACAGCGTTTCGCCCATGCCGTGCAGACACTGGTGTTCGAAATCCTTGCCTTTGCCCATCTGGTAAATCGCCGCCAGCGTGTAGGCGTTGTGGGTGGCGAATTGCGGGAACACGGCGTCCTGCGCGGAAAGCAGTTTGCGCGCGCAGGCAAGGTAGGAAATGTCGGTGTGCACTTTGCGGGTGTAGACCGGATAGCCGTTCAAGCCGTCCACCTGCGCCCATTTGATTTCGCTGTCCCAATACGCGCCTTTGACCAAGCGTATCATCAGTTTTTGATTGTTGCGGCGGGCAAGGTCGATCAGGTAGTCGATGACGAACGGGCAACGTTTCTGGTATGCCTGCACCACGAAACCGATGCCGTTGTAACCGGCCAGATCGGGGTCGGACACCAGCGCCTCCATCAAATCCAGCGACAGCTCCAGGCGGTTGGCTTCTTCGGCGTCGATATTGATGCCGATATTGTATTTTTTACCCAACAGATACAGCTCTTTCAGGCGCGGCAGCAGTTCGCCCATGACGCGTCCGTGTTGGGCGCGGGAATAGCGCGGGTGGATGGCGGAAAGTTTGACGGAAATGCCGTTGCCTTCGTACACGCCCTGCCCCGCGGCGTCTTTGCCGATGGCGTGGATGGCCTGCACATAATCGTTGTAGTAGCGGTCGGCATCGGCTTGGGTGTAGGCGGCTTCGCCCAGCATATCGAACGAATAGCGGTAGCCCATTTTTTCGCGTTCCTTGCCGTTTTGCAGGGCTTCTTCGATGGTTTGTCCGGTTACGAACTGCTTGCCCAAGAGGCGCATGGCGTAGTCCACGCCTTTGCGTATCAGCGGCTCGCCGCCTTTACCCAGCAGCCGGTTCAGCGCCGCACCCAGACTCTGCTCGCTGGTTTGGGTGGTCAGTTTGCCGGTAATCAGCAGCCCCCACGCGGCGGCGTTGACAAACAGCGACGGGCTGTTGTTAAGGTGTTTTTTCCAGTTGCCGTCTGAAAGTTTGTCCGCAATCAGTTTGTTGCGCGTGGCTTTGTCGGGAATGCGCAGCAGGGCTTCGGCCAGACACATCAGTGCCACGCCCTCTTCGCTCGACAGGGAAAATTCGTGCATCAGGGCATCGACGCCGCTGGCCTTGGTGCGGCTGGCGCGTACCTGAGTAACCAAGCGGCGCGCCAGCGTATCGGCGGCCTGCCGCTCTTCGTCGCTCATCTGCGCGCGTTGCAGCATGTCCTGCACGGCCTCGGTTTCGTCGCGGCGGTAGGCATCGGTAACGGCTTGGCGCAAGGAGGTTTGTGTCGGTAATGCAAAATCAAACATGATGTTTCTCCGTTTATCTTAGGTTCGTTGTTTGCAAAACAGGAAGACGGTTGCAATCCGCCCGGATTTCATTTATATGATAACATCTACAACTCAGGCCGTCTGAAAACAATAAGTTTTCAGACGGCCTTCCGGTTTATTTCGCCGCTTTGTACTCAGCATCCGCTTTTTCGAAACGATCGGTAATGACGCTTGAAGGTACTTTGTCTATCAGCGATACCAACACCGTCACCAGCGCACAGGCAATAAATCCGGGAACGATTTCATACAAAGTCAGCAGGCCGGTATCGTGTGCGGCCAAGGCAGGTTTCTTCACCCATTCCGCCCATGCCACCACGGTCAGCGCGCCGGCAATCATGCCCGAAAGCGCGCCGTAGGCGGTAATGCGTTTCCACAAGACCGAAAAAATCACCACCGGTCCGAAAGCCGCGCCGAAACCGGCCCATGCGTAAGACACCAAACCCAGCACTTTGCTTTCGGGGTCGGCCGCAATCAGAATCGCGATGACCGCCACCGCCAGAACCATCACGCGCCCCACCCATACCAATTCTTTCTGTTCCGCATGTTTACGCAAAAAGCCTTTGTAGAAGTCTTCGGTAATCGCGCTGGAACAAACCAGCAACTGGCAGGACAAAGTGGACATCACCGCCGCCAGAATCGCGCTCAAAATAATGCCCGCAATCCAAGGGTTGAACAGCAAGGTGGAAAGCGCGATAAAAATACGCTCGTGGTTGCCGTTCATGGAAGAGACTTGTTCCGGATTCGCACCGAAATACGCAATACCGAAATAGCCGACCGCTACCGCACCCGCCAGACACAACACCATCCAAGTCATACCGATGCGGCGGGCGGATACCAAAGATTTCGCACTTTCGGCCGCCATAAAACGCGCCAAAATGTGCGGCTGCCCGAAATAACCCAGCCCCCATGCGGCGGTGGAAACAATGCCGATAACGGTCGTGCCGGCAAACAGGCTGCCGTATTCCTTACCCGTACCCGCGGCAACATGCTGGATGGCCGCGCTCATCTGGTCGGCTCCGCCCAAGCTCAGATACACCATCACCGGCGCCAGAATCAGCGCAAAAATCATCAGCGAAGCCTGCAACGTATCCGTCCAGCTCACCGCCAAGAAGCCGCCTAGGAAAGTATAGGCGATGGTCGCCCCCGCACCGAGCCACATCGCTTGGTTGTAAGACATGCCGTGAAACAGGCTTTGGAACAGGGTCGCACCGGCAACAATACCCGACGCACAATAAATCGTGAAGAAAAACAAAATGATAATAGCAGAAATCACCTTCATCAGATGCCCGCCGGCACCGAAACGGTGGAAGAAATAATCCGGCAGCGTCAGCGCATTATTGGCATATTCGGTATGCACGCGCAGACGGCCCGCCACCAAAAGCCAGTTGAAATACGCGCCGACCACCAGGCCGATGGCAATCCAAGCCTCGTTTAAGCCGCTCAGATAAATCGCCCCGGGCAACCCCATCAGCAGCCAGCCAGACATATCCGAAGCCCCCGCCGACATCGCCGTTACAAACGGGCCGAGACTGCGGCCGCCAAGAATATAGTCGCCGAAATCGCGCGTAGAAAAATAAGCGGCCAAACCGATAAGCAGGACCGCTATGAGATAAAGGCCAAACGTAATGTACATCGGATTCATGCAGATACTCCTCAAATTGAACTTACATGACATAAGCAGGCTTCAGCCCGATTTTTTGTTCTGATAAACGGTTTCCGTTTCGCTCGCAACCTCAAAACCGCAAAACGAATTTTTTTATTGTTTAACAAAAGGATATGCAAATACGGACGTATCAAATTGTAAACATGTTCATGAGCATACCCGAAAAGCCGGAAATTGCAAAGTGCCATGTAGCATTATGTAGTCGAACTCCCTTACCTTTTAAAAAAGGCCGTCTGAAAACCAGTAAAGCAGGTTTTTCAGACGGCCTTTACCTTGCAAAACTCCGATTATCAGTAATATACGCCTTTGGTATTTTCATTTACGCAAAATAGATTAATTTATATTAAATTACGGCAAATTTTGTTTTGTTTTATTTTTTAACCCTTGTTTTTAAAGGAACACTTATGAAAATCACTTTGACCACACTCACACTCTCCGCCCTCCTGCTCACCGGCTGCGGCACACTGACCGGTATTCCCTCGCACGGCGGCGGCAAACGCTTTGCCGTCGAACAAGAACTCGTCGCCGCCTCATCCCGCGCCGCCGTCAAAGAAATGGATTTGTCCGCCCTGAAAGGCCGCAAAGTCGCCCTTTACGTCTCCACTATGGGCGACCAAGGTTCGGGCAGCATTACCGGCGGACGCTACTCCATCGACGCACTGATTCGCGGCGGCTACCAAAACAACCCCGACAGTGCCACCCAATACAGCTACCCCACCTACGATACTACTGCCACCACTAAAGCTGACGCACTTTCCAGTATTACCACTTCCACATCGCTCTTGAACGCTCCCGCCGCCGCCCTGACTAGAAACAGCGGACGCAAAGGCGAACGGTCTGCCGGACTGTCCGTGAACGGCACGGGCGACTACCGCAATGAAACCCTGATTACCAACCCCCGCGACGTTTCCTTCCTGACCAACCTCGTCCAAACCATCTTCTACCTGCGCGGCATCGAGGTCGTACCGCCCGAATACGCCGACACCGACGTATTCGTAACCGTCGACGTATTCGGCACCATCCGCAGCCGTACCGAACTGCACATCTACAACGCCGAAACCCTTAAAGCCCAGACCAAGCTCGAATATTTCGCTGTTGACCGCAACAGCCGAAAACTGCTGATCAAACCCACTTCCGCCGCCTATGAATCCCAATACAAAGAAAAATACGCCCTCTGGACCGGCCCTTACAAGGTAAGCAAAACCGTCAAAGCTTCAGACGGCCTGATGGTCGATTTCTCCGACATCACCCCCTACGGCGACACGACCGCCAAAAACCGTCCCGACTTCAAACAAAACAACGGTAAAAACCTCGACGTCAGCGACGAAGTCATTCGCCGCCGCGAAGGAGAATAAACCGTGAAACCGCTGCGCAGACTGACAAACCTCCTTGCCGCCTGCGCCGTAGCGGCGGCTGCCTTCGGGCAGCCCGCCCTCGCGGCGGAATTGGCGAAAGACCCTTTCATTACCGATAACGCCCAACGGCAGCACTTCGAACCCGGCGGCAAATACCACCTTTTCGGCAACCCGCGCGGCAGCGTCGCCAACCGCACGGGCAAAATCGATGTAACCCAAGCCTATACCCACCAAATGGGCAACCTGCTCATCCAGCAGGCAAATATCAACGGCACAATCGGCTACCACACCCGCTTTTCCGGACACGGACATGAAGTCCACGCCCCCTTTGACAACCATGCCAGCCGCAGCGCAAGTGAAGAAAAAGGCAGCGTCAACGAAGGCTTTACCGTATACCGCCTCAACTGGGAAGGACACGAACATCATCCCGCCGACGGCTATGACGGCCCGCAGGGCGGCAATTACCCCAAACCTACGGGAGCACGCGACGAATACACCTATAACGTTAACGGCGTAGCCCGCAGTATCAAACTCAATCCGACCGACACCCGCGACGTCAGACAACGCATATCCGACAATTACAGCAACCTCGGCAGCAATTTCTCCGACCGCGCCTATGAAGCCAACAGAAAAATGTTCGAGCACAATTCCAAGCTCGACCGCTGGGGCAACAGCATGGAGTTTATCAACGGCGTCGCTGCCGGAGCACTCAACCCCTTTCTCAGCGCAAGCGAAGCCTTGGGCATAGGCGACATACTGTACGGAACGGGCTATGCCATAGACAAAGCAACGATGTACGGCATCTCGCCCCTGTCGGCGGACGGCAAACTGACCGCCATCGGCGGCTTGGGCGGTGTGGCGGGCTTTGAAAAAAATACGCGCGAAGCCGTTGACCGGTGGATACAGGAAAACCCCAATGCCGCCGAAACCGTCGAAGCCGCCTTCAACGTTGCCGCCGCCGCCAAAGCCGCGAAGTTGGCGAAGGCGGCAAAACCGGGGAAAGCCGCGGTTAGTGGGGATTTCTCAGCCGCCACACAAGCCAAATACAAGCAATATGGGGATGCGCATTCTGCCAATGCCCAATCGGCATTAGCTAAGAAATTGTCAGGTTTGGAAGGTGCTCAAAATAGTGCGTCTAGGACAAAAACTTTACCTGATGGGAGAATCAGGTATTATGAAGCTGAGCGATTTGCTAGAACCGAGGGAAGAACGAGGGGTAATAGCTTTGTTACAGAATATAATCCTAAAACAGGCAGTACCCGACAATGGATGGAAAGTTATGATCATAGCGGGAACGTAACTATGGTTCATCCTAAATCAATTAACGGACAAAGTGTAACCTCTCAGCATTATCCACCAACAAAACAGGAATTAGATTCGTGGAAAAAATAACTCAACAATACGCATATTCTGAACTGCTCAGATTGTTCAATCAAAACGCTTCGGATGAAAAAATTGCGAATCTTGCTTTTGATTTTCTGTATGCTTGGTCAAAAGATAATTCTCCAGAATCGCGTAATATAATCTATGATTTAGCACTTATCGGTGAACCGGGTATGGAACTGACCCGTAATGACATAAAAGAATTGATTGACAGTTTAGTTGAGTAAGCATAGGTTGGGCTAAAAATCCCACAATCGAAAGGTCGTCTGAAAATGTGTTTAATTTTCAGACGACCTTCCTTCAATTTAAATGAGATATCGGATTTCGACCCAACCTACGTTTTCTCAACATCCTACACCTAGTCCTTCCACGGCAGCACCTTGGTCAAAACGGCAGACAGCTACAAAGCCATCGCCCGCATCCAAGCCGGCGACCGCATCCTTGTCAAGGACGAAGCAAGATGAAACAGGGACAATTGACAAATCTTAAGATGAGAGCAATTGAATTGGTACAACCGCAATGTCCAACTTGTTCTGCAAAACAAGGAGGGGGATTAAGTCAATATTCAAAAGAACAGAAAAGGAAACTGAGTAATGGGAATAAAAAATGAACAGATAATGATTTGTAAAAAATATAATACAGAAATATATCCTGTTTCCGACATTTCAAAAATCGGTGTTGCTGAAAATGTCAAACGGACAAGCCTGTATCCGATTAATGGATTAAGGCATCGACCCAAAGATGATACTAACGGTTGGTATATCTGGGCTGGTGAAAACTTCTCCAATGATGAAAATTTTTTCCTGCCTCTACATGCTTCCCATTTGCAAATATGGCGTCCCGAAATCATCCCCTTTTTGACACTTCCGCCCGATTACCGTTTTTTAATTGGGAAAAACGGTTATGAAGACGTATGGTTTGATGAATCGCTATTAAATGATAATTAACGAAAAATCCACTTCAGATGTACTGAAGCAATATCAAGAACTAGGGTTTGATTTGACAAAATCAATGATAATAGAGTTTTTTATAGAGGGTTCTCAAAAGAATCTGCAATCAATAGAAAGTCAAATCATTTCTTATCGGCAAGATTTTCAAATCAGTATTGAGCAAAATGAATTCGGAGAAATGTGGACTTGCTATTGTTCCGTCAATATTATCCCTTCTCTTGAAAACATTTTGGCTATTGAAACTACGTTATTTAATATTGCCCAAAAAAATGATTGTAGTTACGAAGGTTTTGGTTCGTATGGGAACTAACAGAAAGTGTAGGTTGGGTTGAAAAACCAAACAATCAAAAGGTTGTCTGAAACCGTGTTTAATTTTCAGACGACCTTTCCTTCATTTGAAACAGGATATTGGGAACTAAGTTTTTCAAAAATCCTACACCTGTTCGTTCCATGGCAGCACCTTGGTCAAAACAGCAGACGGCTACAAAGCCATCGCCCGTATCCGAGTCGGCGACCGCGTCTTCGCCGAGGACGAGGCAAGCGGAGAAACGGGATACAGACCCGTTACCGCCCGATACGGCAATCCGTATCAAGAAACCGTTTACATTGAAGTTCCAGACAGCCTCGGTAAAATACAAACCCTCGTTTCCAACCGCATCCACCCGTTTTATTCGGACGGCAAATGGATTAAAACGGAAGATTTGAAAGCGGGAAGCAGGCTGTTTGCCGAAAACGGTGCAGAGCAGACGGTTCAAAGCATTACCGTCAAACCAGAACCGCTGCAAGCCTACAATCTGACCGTTGCCGACTGGCATACTTACTTCGTCACGGGCGACAAAGCGGAAATGGAAGGGGTTTGGGTTCATAATGAGTGTCCATATGGAAATTTATCGGATAATAAATCTGTTGGCGAAGGAAAAAAATTTACACCAGCTCAAAAGAAAGCAATCATCCAAGAAAACATGAATAGAAACGGAGGGATAGTGAAGTCCGACCAATCTGGAGAAGTTTTGGTTCGTCCTAAAAAGAGCCAAAAAGGTATCACCCCCCATCAAATGAATGGCAGATTGACCATGTGCAAGCAAAAAGTAAAGGAGGTTCAAATAGTTATAAAAATGCACAGGTTTTATCCAGAAGAGAAAATATTAAGAAATCAAATAAATAGGCATCAATATGCAATGGAAATTTGAAGATCCTCAAAATACTGCTGTTATTACCACCAGAAGAATTTTGTCTAAAAAAAACGGAATCTTAGAAGTATGGCATGATGCTGATGATGGAATGTGGCAATTCTTAGATGGCAATGAAATTCATGAAGGAGATGCTGTGATAGTTAGTTTAAAAGAAATTGTCACTATTGATTCCTCAGTCAATCTCTTAAGTAATTTACCTCTTGGTGGTTACGCTTGGAGAAATACTATATCGGAAAAATGGAATTTTGATTAGCAAGCGTAGGTTAGGTTAAAAAAAACCAACAATCAAAAGGTTGTCTGAAACCGTGTTTGTTTCAGACAACCTTTCTATCAATGGAAATAGGATGTCGAGTACGCGTGCTTAACATGTCAAAGAAAAGAAGGGGCAAGTATGTCAAAATATTCTCGAGAGCAGGCTAAAAAACATGAGTTATAATCAAAAAGTTTTATCCCACTTGCAAAATTTTTGGATAAATCATGAAATTAAACGGTTTTCTTGGGCATTGGGAAGAATTATAGAAGAACTTCCCGATTTCCAAGTTTTCCAAGTGATTCCTAATCATGAAGATGAGCCTTGGGTTTATGTCAGCTCTGGGATAGGTCAATTTTTAGGGCAGGAGTTTTTTATCATCAGCCCGTTTGAAACACCTGAACATATTGAGACCTTGGCAATGCTGGCATCTGCAAGTATGCATTACCCTGATCAATTTCAATTGGGAAAAACGATAAATATCGGCAGACCGTGGGTCGAGCAATCATCCTTCCAGCATTTTCTGATTTCTCTGCCTTATCCTTATGGGCAAGAGTTGGAATATATGGATAATGTCCGATTTTTTTGGTTATTGCCGATTACCCAGCCAGAAAGACTTTTCTTGAATACTCATTCAGTAGAAGACTTGGAAACGAGATTTGATGAGAGGGGTATTGATTATTTAAATATAAATCGGCCAAGCGTTATTTGATGTTTATGTTGTTTGAAATCTTTCAGCAAGTGTAGGTTGGATTGGAAATCCAACAATTAAAAGGTCGTCTGAAACTGTGTTTGGCTTTTCGGACGACTTACTTGACGGAAGACAGGTAATTCAATTTTAAGAACTCGGAAACCAATACGGCGAAAATTTAAACGATGAAAAACGGGCACTCAAATAATCGATTTCTCTTAGAAAAAAGAATTTTTTATCTGGAGCATTCGGGGCAGTATCTGATGATTTGCGCTCTATCAGATTACTTCCAAAATAAACATGCTGTCGTTATGGCAAATTTTCTCTATCCAAATGAAAAAATGGATTGGAGAAATTTAGATGATTTATTCAATGAGTTAGTTTTAGAGGAATTACAGACTTCATTTATGGATTGGCATCCAACTATTGAAGAGGCAATTAACCATCATTTAGAAGACTTTTCGTAACAAGCATAAATTAAAAGGTCGTCTGAAACTGCTTTTAATTTTCAGACGACCTTTCCGTCAATAAAAATGGCGATATTGGAGCTCAAACCAGCCTACGGCTTGCTGGAATAGGGATGAAAGGTTTAAGAAAAAATGATTGTAGTTGAACATTTAGAGCGTTATTTGAGTGAAATTAAAAGCGGCATAAAATGCTTAGATCGACGTTACCATCTCAGCGTTTCCGTATTTCCATCGCAACCATATGAAGGATTAACTACTTTTTCTACTTTAGGCTTGAATCGATATGACTTGAACTATAAGAGTAGGTTTGAATTAATTTTTACCTGTTCTGAAGAATGGAATAAAGAAAATATTGCAGCTTTTCTATCAGGAGTAGCTGAATATTTGATTGACAATAGAAAACCTATTTTAAGAGGTGAAATTATTCAATTACCCAGGGTAATTATCGAAGGTAGCAAAATGGATGCTCTGTATGTTTCAGCACCATTTTATTTCGATGATGATTTTCAGGTCTGTCATGGCGAACACTACAATATCGTTTTCCCTTTGCTTGTCCCGTTGTATAAACAAGAAGCAAAATTGGTGGAAAAGAAAGGTTGGAATGCTTTTGAGCAGTTCTTGCTCGATAATGAAGTTGACAACCTTTCGGATATGAATCGGAAACCGTTTGCTTGGTAAGGGCTTTCTTAAATTTGATCAAAGGCCGTCTGAAATCAAGTTTGTTTTTCAGACGACCTTTCCTTCATTTGAAACAGAATATTGAGAACTAAGTTCTTCAAAAATCCTACACCTGCTCCTTCCGCGGCAGCACCTTGGTCAAAACGGCAGACGGCTACAAAGCCATTGCCCGTATCCGAGTCGGTGACCGCGTCTTTGCCAAGGACGAAGCAAGCGGAAAAAACAGGATACAAACCCGTCACCGCCCAATACGGCAATCCGTATCAAGAAGCCGTTATTGATTTGAATAGGATTCAAAATAATGGCCAAGTTAAGTGCGCCAATTGCGGTATTGAAACAACTCCAGCCAAACAATCTATAAAAAATACCACTCCTACTTCAAATGAAAGACAAGTGGATCATGTCATCCCGAAATCTAAGGGTGGTAAAGGTACTCCTAAAAACGGGCAGGCCTGATGCAGAGGCTGCAACATTAAGAAGAGTAACAAATGAAATCGAAACTTACCGTCGTCTATTACGATTTGGAAAGCAATATTGCGGAAGAAAGACTGTCTGGAAACATAATGCCTGATGGAAATTTCCTTATTCAAGAGATTCCTCTTTTCGCACCGAATTTGGCTTTAAACGACATTGTTGCCATAGAACGTGAGGATAAAATACTGTTTTTCGACCACTTGATAAAAGCTTCAGGAAATACCACGATAAACATCGTTGTTTTAGACCATTTCCCAAAGAATTTATTGGCAGTCATAGAAAAACACAGTGGTAAAATCAGAAAAAATGGAAAGAACTATTTATCGGTTAATTTTCCACCTAAAAAATATGATTTTAATTTAAAGGAAATTTTGAATAGATACGAGGAAGCAAATATCCTCAGCTACAGGGAAGCTTGTTTGGGCTCCTCTTAATTGATCCACAAGTAAGAGTAGATTATGTTTGATTGGAAACCCAACGATCAAAAGGTCATCTAAAGCCGCGTTTGGTCTTTCAGACGACCTTTCCTTAATTGAAAAGGGATGCTGGGTCTTAACCCAATCTACGCTTGCTTGGAAAGGATAGACCCAAATTAAGAAAAAACCAATACCAAATAACCATATTCCTATTAAAAATTAGGGAGTATCTATGGAAATAAAATTCAATATCCTAGGAATTATTCTGAATGGAGCCAATCCTGAAGAAAAATTCATAAAAATTATTGATGATCAGGAAAATACTGGTGGATTTCTTATACTATTATCTTCAAATGACAAATTCTTACCGTTTAATAGTTATGATGACTGGGTTGAAAACTTAGAAATATTAAAAGAATATCTACAAGAATCTAATTGGATTATCAAGTGGTCCCAATAATTGGCAAACATAGGTCGTCTGAAACCGTGTTTGGTTTTTCAGACGACCTTTCTATTAGTGAAAACGGGATGTTGGGGCTCAATAAAACCTAGACTTGCTCAGATCAAGACAATGATAGTAGGTTAAGAAAAATATGATTAATCATGTTGAAAAATATATAGGCACTATTTCTCATGGCTCGAAAAGCGATTCGGGAAGTCAGTACAAATTAAATATCGCAGCTATTCCCTCTTCCCCTAACAGGGATTTAAAAACTTATATTACTTTAGGGTTAAGCAAACATGATCTGAATTATAAAAGTAGATTTGAAATACTTTTTGTATGTTCTTTAAAAAATGATGAAAATCAGATCCTTCCATTTTTAAGATGGTTGGCAGAAACCATCATTGAGAATAAAAAAATTCTTCTTCGAGGGCAGGTTATTTATTTGCCTAGAAGCATTGTTGATTCAACCAAAATGGATGCATTGTATGTTTCCGCCCCATTTTATTTCGACGATGATTTTCAGGTCTGTTATGGCGAACACTACAATATCGTCTTCCCTTTGCTTGTCCCGTTGTATAAACAGGAAGCGGAATTAGTGGAAAAGAAAGGTTGGAATGCTTTTGAGCAGTTCTTGCTGGATAATAAAGTTGACAACCTTTCGGATATGAATAGGAAACCGTTCGTTTGGTAAACATTTTCTTTGGTGTAATCAAAAGGTCGTGTTCTTACGGGAACTAAACAAATATAGGCTTTCGAGATACAAAACTCCGCTTAAGCCGCCCGAAAAGGCCGTCTGAAAATATTTTTCAGACGGCCTCACATTCCTAACTCTTTTTATTCAATCTAATCATGCGCATTATTAAAAATATCCTGCTTACTTCTTTCCTCGGACTGTTTATTTTTTGGCTCGGTTCAGGTATTTTGTTTGAAATCAACCCCAAATGGTTTATGAGTGAGACGGCAGTAGAAATTCCGGAAAACCCCAACCGTTTTGTCGGCTCCATCGCTGCTTTTCTGCGAGGAGAAAACAAAAATCCGTCGCTTCAAGCCGCTGCGGCTCTGATGGAATCGTCTATCGGCCATACTGTCGATAAGACGGAATTTAAAAGGAAGGGAACGTTATCCATCGAAGACAAACCTTTTACTTCGATTGCCGATTTTCTCGCCGTGTCACGAAAACTTGATTTTCTGAAAGGAAAATCCGATTGGTATACCGATGAAGAAACCGACGGTAGCTACCGTTCCAACACCAACTATTACCTTTTCCAAAACGTACTGATAGAGGCTAAGGATTCGTTTACCAAGATTGGCGACGAAAGAGACAGGTTGGATGTTGTTTTTACTTATCTGAACAACCGCCCGCTGTCAGCAGAAATCGTCCGCTTCCGAGGCGGGCCGGGACGGGAGGAATCTAAAGCCGTATGGAGCATCAGAACTATTTGGCAGCCCGACGGTTCTGTTTTTACGCAGAAAACCGACGGAACAGTCGACATTTCCGGATATAAGGAATGCGGCCGCTGTTATCAAGATGCCCTAGCTTACGCCGATAAGGCCGAATTTGCCGCTTTTAAAACGCAGTATGTGAAACAGGCCAGAGAAAAAAGCAATCGGATTGCGGCAAACAGGACTTCGTCCGTCAATTACCAGAACATGCCCGAAATCATGCCGAAAGGAATGTCTGCAAACAGTTTGGTGGTAGGTTACGACAAACAATACCGACCGGAAAAAATTTACTGGAGCTACGATAATGGAAAAAGGCGGCAGAGTTTTGAATATTATTTGGAAAACGGCCGCCCCTTTATGGCGCAGTCTTCCTCCGTTCCTTTGACCGAAGACGGCGAAACTGCCGATTTCAATGCCGAACCACGCATTCAAACTTGGTTTATCCATGATGGAAAAATATTAAAAGAAGAACTCAGCAATACGCCGCCGGATCATCCTTTGAAAATAACTTCGTTGAACAGCGATATTCAACGTTATGCTGATGCGGCGGCCAAGCGGCAGAAGTAACCATCGGCCTTTGACGCAAAAAAGCAGGGACGGCAGCCCTGCTTTTTTTCAGACGGCCTAAAACCTCCGTCATTCGAACGGAAACAAACTTCCCAGCTACTCAGACAAAATTTTCCGGTATAGCTGCCCGTAGCGGGTTGCCGAAAGCGTCCAACTGAAATCCTGCCTCATCGCGGTAGCGCGGACGTTTGTCCATATATGTTGCTGCTTCCACAAATCAAAGGCTGCCTGCAAAGCTTGTCGCAAGTCGGCTGCCGTTGGCTGGGTAAAGACGAAACCTGTCGCCGTGCCGTTTTGGATATTTTCCGCACAAGCATCGACCACCGTATCCGCCAAGCCGCCGGTTGCGCGTACCAACGGCAGAGTACCGTATTTCAAACCGTATAACTGCGTCAAACCGCAAGGTTCGAACCGGCTGGGGACCAAAATGACGTCGCCGCCGGCAATCATCAGGTGGGATAATGCCTCGTCGTATCCGATTTTAACGGCGATATGCTGAGGGTTGTCTTCCGCCAATTTGCGGATTCCGTCCTCCAGATGCGGCGCACCCGAACCGAGAATCGCGAGTTGGCCGCCCTGTTTGACGATTTCGTCGGCGCTTTCCAACAATAAATCCACGCCTTTTTGTTCCGTCAAACGGGTAATCATGACAAACAGCAAAGCGTCGGCTTGCTGCGGCAGGTTGAAATAGGCTTGTAACTCCGCTTTATTTTTTTCTTTGCCGCCCATGTCTTCCGCTCTATATGCGTGCCGGATGTATTGATCGCCGTCCGGATGCCAGATTTTTTCATCGACGCCGTTCAAAATGCCGACCAAACGGCCTTCCCGATACTGTGCCGACAACAAACCTTGCAAGCCGTAGGCAAATTCCGGCGTGGTAATCTCTACGGCATAGGTCGGGCTGACTGCCGTAACCGCGTCGGAATAATAAACACCGGCTTTCAAATAGGAAATTTGTCCGAACAATTCCAAACCGTGCATACGGAACATGCTTTCCGGCAACCCGATTTCGGTTAAATGGCGGCTGTTGAACTGGCCTTGATAGGCCAGGTTGTGGATGGTAAAAACCGATTTCGCCGGCCGGCCTTCATTGAACAGATAGGCCGCCGCCAAACCAGCGTGCCAATCATGTGAATGTACGACTTCCGCGCGCCAAAATCCGTCCAATCCGGCAGCCAACTCCGCACCGACCTTACCGAGCAGGGCAAAACGTTTATAGTTGTCGGCATAATCGGCATAACCGGCATCGTGATAAGGATTTCCTTCGCGGGCATATAAGTGCGGCGCATCTATCAGATAAATGCCGATGCCTTCATATTCGCCGTAGCGCAAAACGACATGTCCGGCAAAATTATCAAATTCAGCCACGACATCGGTTTGCGGAATCCCTGCTGAAATGGCGGGATAGGCCGGTAATAAGATACGGGCGTCAATACCGATTTCTTTCTGGGCAAAGGGCAACGAACCCATCACGTCGGCCAAGCCGCCGGTTTTCAGCAACGGATATAATTCCGAACAAACATGCAATACTTTCATTTATTTTCCCAACCGTTAAATAATCTATTGATTTATCCGATGCGCCGACGCGCACCCTGAAACCGGCGCATATTTTCCGCAACACGCCCGGCAAATATGCGCCGCCGGCAATTAAAGGTTTCAAAGCTGATTGTGCTTTTAGTCCAAATGTCCTTCTTCGGGTACGTTTCCGCCTTCCAGCCGTTTCAGCATAGCGGGGGTAACGAGGACGACTTTGCCACTTGAGCTTACGCGGAAGCGTTTGCGGTCCGCTTCCTTATCGACGCCGATGCGCATACCGTTGGGAATGACGCAATGCCGGTCGATAATGCAATGCCGTAAAACACAGTTTTTGCCGATGACCACTTCAGGCAGCACGACGGAGTGGTCAATGCTCGAACCTTCGTTGATTCTAATCCGGTCAAACAATACGGAATAACTGATGGACGCATCGGTAATCACGCAGCCTCCGCCGATAAGGGAATTGTCGACCGGCTTGATGTTGGCGTTTTTATAGAAGAATTTCGACGGGTAAGACTGCACCGGATTGCCCCGAATCGGCCAGCTCTGATCGTAAATATCCAGTTGCGGATGCTCGGAAACGAGGTCGATGTTGGATTGCCAGAAACTGTCCAACGTGCCGACATCGCGCCAGTAAATATCGCCTTCGGTATTGCGCCCCATACAGGAGCGGCTGAACGGATGGGCATACAGGGTGCCTTCTTCCAAGCATCTGGGCAGCACGTCTTTACCGAAATCATGAGATGTGTAAGGCGTGTTCACTTCCTTATTCAACATTTCATAAAGATAATCTGCGTCAAACACATAAATGCCCATCGATGCCAAGGAAACATCCGGTTTGCCCACCATGGGCGGCGGATCTTTCGGTTTCTCCACGAAATCTTTTACTTTCAGGTTTTCATTTACCGCCATCACCCCGAATTCGCTGGCCTCGGAACGCGGCACTTCGATACAGCCGACGGTACATCTTGCGCCGCTGTTGACGTGGTCCAACAGCATCTGGCCGTAATCCTGTTTATATATATGGTCGCCGGCCAGAATCAGAATATATTTCGGCTTATAGTGGTCGCGGATAATCGCCATATTCTGATACACCGCGTCCGCCGTGCCGCGATACCAAGTGGAATCGTCGATTTGCTGGCGGGCCGGCAGCATATCGATAAACTCCCCGCGCTCCTGCGGCAGAAACGACCAGCCTTTCTGCAGATGGCGCAATAAAGAATGAGCGGCATATTGGGTAATGACACCGATATGGTTCAATCCGGAATTGATACAGTTGGACAGTGCAAAGTCGATGATACGGCGGTTACCGCCGAAATAAAGTGCGGGTTTGGCACGTTTATCCGTCAGCTCGTGAAGGCGCGAACCCCGGCCTCCCGCCAGGATGAGGACAAGCGTGTCTTTGGCAAGAGTGTATTTGCTGGAAACTTGGGAAAGATTATTATTCATAGCGAACTCCATTCTTTGTTATCACGACTGAGGGCAAATTTGGTACCGCGGATACATGCCGAATCCGAAACGTCTTTTGCAGTATCCGCAGCAGCGGTTTGTGTATCATGATGTCTGTGATTGAAGCAGAACCGTTGCTTTCCAAAGGAGGCGCGGAACGGCAAGGCTTGCGGTTCGAAAAATTTACCGAACCCGCCTTTTATTTTTAATCGCTATCTTGGATAGGTTACATTATATTTTGACGGTTTTCCCGCCTGACTCCATTAATTAATATCAAATCACGCTAAATCTTATTTTAATTTGTTTAGTTCCCGCCGAATCAGGCAAGCGCACCGACAGCCGCCATACAAAAAAGCGGGGTTCCGCACGAACCCCGCCCTCTTTTTCCAGACGGCCTGATTTCAGACGGCCTGCCTTTTTTCGCAAAGCAATCCGGCCTCCACCCAATCGTCTCCGCCGGGCAAAACGATGCGCGAGACCATTTTGTCCATATCCTTCAGATAACCGTTGGAGCGGCTGCTGTTGATGAGCACGACGACGATTTTCGGATTTTCACCCAACCAATAGCCCGCGAGGGCGCGCACGTCTTTGAGCGTGCCCGTCTTCAGGCGCAGGGGCAGCCCCGCTTGGCGGAAGCGTTTTTTCAGCGTGCCGTCGGTGCCCGCAATCGGCAAAGTATTGACGAAGTCTTGTTTGAACGGGCTGAAATAGGCTTTTTCCAGCACCTGTCCCAGCATTCTGGCGGTGGCCCGCTCTTTGCGCGAAAGGCCGGAACCGTTTTCGAGGACAAGCTGCCCTACGTTGTCCACGCCTGCCGCGGCCAATTCGTTTCGGACAGTGTTTTTGGCAGCCTGCACGGTAAGGCCGTCTGAACTGTGTTCGCCGAGTTTTAAAAAGACGGTACGGGCAATCAGGTTGTTGGAATGCTTGTTCATTTCGGTCAGCACTTCGGCCAGCGGTTTGGACTGCGAACCGGCGAGGACGGCGGCGCCGGCAGGTGCCGCAGCGGTCTTGAGGCCGTCTGAAATCGTACCGCCCGCCTTACGCCATTGATTGACGAAGCTTTTTTCGGCATAAACTTGCATAGACAGCATATTGACGAACATTTCCTGACCGAGGCAGCTTTCAGGAATTTTGCCGCTGGCGTGCAACACGCCGCCCGTATATCTGGCGCGCATGTAGTTTTGCAGGGCGTTGCAACCGGCAGCCGAACCGGTAATGCTGACTTGGTTTTTCAAGGCAATCTCCGGCAGCGGCGGATTGGTGGTGATGTCTACGCCGCCGGCAGTGCCGCGTTCGGGTTTGACCCATACGACTTTGTACGCCAGCATATTCGGGTCGGGCGCGGTCATAAACGCCTCGCCCGCGTCGCTGCCGAAATCGTCCGCGCTGCCGGTTTCGCCCCACACGCTGCGGTCGAGCACCAGCCGGCCGTTGATATGGACGATGCCTTTGTCGCGCAACTGTTGCTGAAGGGCGACCAGTCCGTCTTGGTCGAGCATGGGGTCGCCGCTGCCTACCCAGTAGATGTCGCCCTCCAGCGTATCGCCGTTCACACGGCCGTCGCTTTTCAATTCGGTCGTCCAGCGGTAATCCCTGCCCAATGCGCGGAACGCGGCAAAGGCGGTTACGAGCTTCATGGTCGAGGCGGGGTTCATAGATTCGTCTGCGCGGTGTTCTTCTATGATCCGGCCGCTTTGCAGGTCTTTGACGTAAACGGATATTTCTTCCGGCGGAATACCGCCGAAATCCAAAGCGCGGGCATTCAGCGATAACGCGCAAAGCAAAAGTGCGGCGGTTGTTCGAAGCTTCATGTTTGGTTTTCCCTGTGTTACGGTGGAACTGATTATTCAAATATTAATTATAAGGCAAGGCCGTCTGAAACAGAAATGTCCGGCCGTTTTCAGACGGCCTTACGGCGCCTTCAGGCGGGTTGCGAAAAACACCATCACCGCGCCCAACACCAGCGCGCTGCCCATCGCCAGATGGATGCCGTCGAGCATGGCTTGTTGCGGCGAAGCGGCGGAGGACAGTTTCTCGCCGATATTGGTTGCGCCGACGAAAAATGCCGCGCCGATCGCGCCGGCAATCGGGTTGATGGTGGTCAGAATCGCCGCGCCGTGGGGATTGAGTTTTTTCGGAAGCGCGTTCAAGCCATGGGTTTCGCCCGTTACGCAGGCGGAGACGGACACCGCCATCAGCGTGAACATGGCGGTCAGCATCATGACTTGCGTGTCAATCCGCAAAAACAGCCACAACACCGCCAGCGACACCGTCAGCATCACCGTGGCGGGCAACACGACAAACCGTCCGCCCTTCTTGTCCAGCAGTTTGCCGAACAAAGGCGCGACAACCGCTTGGGCGATGCTCGCGGGCATCAGAATCAGCCCCGTCGCCGTACCCGTCAGCATCAGCACTTGCTGCGTGTACATCGGCATCATCAGTTCCAAACCCAAAAACAGGAACACTGCGCCCGCCAGAATCACGACGCAGTGGCGGAACTGCTTATATTCAAACGCCCGAAGGTTCAGCAGCGGTGTCGCCAAGCGGGACTGGCGGTATGCGAACCAGCCCACCAGCGCGACGGAGGCGGCAAACAGCAGGATAAATTCCGCCCGGCGGCAGACGGGCGAAATTACTGCTCGCATACACCAGCCCGCCGAAGCCCGCAATCGACAGCACCGCCGATAAAATATCAATCTTCGGACGGCTGATGTTGCTCAAATTGACCGTCAGATACCTGCCCACCAACACCATTGCCGCCAGCATGAACGGCGCGGTAAAGCCGAAAAGCACGCGCCAATGCGTGTGGTCGATGATGATGCCCGACAGCGTCGGCCCTATCGCGGGCGCGGCGGTGAACATCATGGTAATTACACCCATTGCCGTTCCGCGTTTGTTCGGCGGATAAATCGACAAAATGCCGTTAAAAAGAAGCGGCACGAAAAACGCGGCAGACACCGCCTGCACCATCCGCCCCGCGACCAGAATCCCGAAGGTCGGCGCAAACGCGCAAATCAGCGAACCCGCCAGAAATGTCGCCTGCGTAAACAACACCATCTTGCGCGTTTCAAACCATTGAATTATGCCTGCCGTAATCGGCGTGAACGCGCCCATCACCAGCAAAAAGCCCGTCGTCAGCCATTGGACGGTGGTTTTGTCGACCCCAAAATCCTTCATAATCGGCGTGAGCGCAACATTTAAAAGCGTGTCGTTGAGATAGCCGAAAAACGCGCCGATAAAAAGTGTCGCCACAATGGTTTTAGAAGGGAAGTTAGGATTGTCGGCGTGGTATTCGTGAACCGTATCATCTTCTGAAAGATTAGAAGCGTGCATAATTTATTGAAATATTTAAAAAACGAGAATTTTAGCATAATTTAGGGACAGCAAAGGCCGTCTGAAAATACAGTTCCGACCAAGTCAAAACAGTTTTTCAGACGGCCTCTTGTCCGTTTCACGGCAGCACGGCACGCCTGCAAGGCAATACGACGCCGTTTTACGCCGCCTGCCCCGCATGATGCCGCACCAGCCGCGTCCAGTTGATATACCCGTAAGTCGAATTACACAGGTACATGCAATACATCAGCAACAGCGGCAGGCTGGTTTCGCCTTGCTTCAGCCACATCACCGCCCACAGCGAAATCGTCAGGATATTGACCAAAATCCACAGCACCCACTGCTCGCGGTACCGCAGCAGCATCAGAATCTGCGCCACCAGCGAAATCACTACCGTTACCCCGTCCAATGCCGGCAGCGCGCTGCCGATATAGTGCAGAAATTCGATATACGCCAGCGTACCGGCCACCGTCAATGCGACCACCCACAGCCACTGCCGCACCGTCAGCGCCTTCGCCTTCACCTCTTCCGCATTGCCCAGGCTGACCGTATTTTGGTCGGTCATGTGCCTGCGCCACATCGCAAAACCGATAAACTGCACCGGCACATACACAAACAAATTCAACATCATCTCGCCGTAGAGCTTAAACGTATAAGAAATATAAGCATACAGCGACACCGAAATCAGTCCGAAAAAATAATTGCTGATTTTGCCCTTGCCGACAAACACCACGCACAAAATGCCCGTTACCGCGGCAATACTCGCGGCAAGCGAATCGGGCTTGACTGCGAACACTGCAATCTGAATCCCCAAAAACAGCAGCAGCCAAAACGCTTCGAATTTGGTCCAGCCGCCGAAAAGCTCCCGTTTCAACCATTCCATAATGATTTCCCTCTATCCTCGGTTTTTAAAGTAACGGCTCGGATTATGCGCGCATTCTGAAATTTTAAAAAGAGTAACTTTCCGCCCCTTCACATTTGTTTGCCCGCCGCCTTGACTGGCAGGCAGGCTTGGCATATAGTCGGAAACCGTTTATCCGCACACCACTCATGGAGAAATCATATGGCAAAAAAAGTCAGCATTTTAGTAGGCAGCCTGCGCAAAGGCTCGTTCGCACGCAAAGTGGCGCAAAACGTCATCCCGATGTTCCCCGCCGGTTATGAAGCTCAAATCGTCGAAATCGGCCATCTGCCGCTCTACAACTTCGACTACGACGACCCCAACGAAACCGACTTCCCCACTCCGGAAAGCTATACCCTGTTCCGCGAAACCATCAAGGCTTCAGACGGCATCCTGTTCGTTACGCCCGAAAACAACCGCACCGTGCCCGCCTGCCTGAAAAACGCGGTGGACATCGGTTCCAAACCCAACGCCGACGTCGCATGGAAGAAAACCCCCGCCGGCATCATCAGTCATTCCGTCGGCAAAATGGGCGGCTACAGCTCGCAGAAAAACCTGCGTCTGGCACTGTCTTACTTCGACATGCCGCTGACCGGCCAGCCCGAAGTCTTCCTCGGCAACTCCCCCACCCTGTTTGACGACAGCGGCAAACTTGTCGAGTCCGCCCGCGGCTTTGTACAAGGCTACATCGACCAACTGGTCGCACTGATTGAAAAAAATCCGAAATAACCGTCGGCTGCCAATCGTCAGGCCGTCTGAAAACATATTTTCAGACGGCCTTTTCCATCGGAAACCGCCGCCGCGTCCGCCTGCTTTCGAGTAGTGTTTATCAATTCAATCGGTTAAAATGTCGGCGTAATCAACTTTGCAAAATATCACGGAGTGCCGATAACCATGCAGACGGCCTGTTCGTTCTCATTCAATATCGCCGCCTGGAACGCCGTCAGCAGCCGCGTGGCCTCGGCGGAACAATGGCAACAGTGGGCTGCGGGGCGGCTTGACGCCGAAAGCCTGCCCGAATACAAGCCCGCATTGTCCTTCCTGCCCGCCATGCAGCGCCGCCGCCTGGGTGCGTCCGCGCGGCTGGTATGCGAAGCGGCGTGGGAATTGGCAAACGCATATCCAAACTGCCTGCCGGTATACGTTTCTCACGACGGCGAAATCAACCGCAGCTTCGAGCTTTGGCCGGAATTGCTGCGTTCGGGCACAGTCTCGCCCACCTCGTTCGGCCTGTCGGTGCACAACGCGCAGGCGGGGCAATGGTCTATCCTGCGCGGCGACATGCAGGAAAGTACGGCGCTGGCCACACTTTCAGACGGCATCGAAACCGCACTGGCCGAAGCCTATGCCGTGTTGTGCGACGGCGCAGAACGCATACTGCTGGTCATGGCGGATGACCCGCTGAAAATCGATTATGCCGTTGCCGCCGAACGCGCGCCGTTTCCCTACGCGCTGGCGATGGTGTTGGAAAAAGGAAACGCCTACCGCCTGACGCTCGAACCGGCGGACAGGCCGTCTGAAAACACCGAACCCTATTGGGGCGCGCTCGACTGGATACGCTTTATGCTTTCAGACGGCCTCAAACAATCCCGCAACTACACCGACAGAATCTGGCATTGGCAAAAAAACGCATGAAAACCCTAGACTACTGCCGCCGTTTCTTCGCCACCCTGTTCGGCTTCATCCTCTTCGGCGTTGCGGGCGTATTGTTCAAAATCGCACTTTTGCCCTACACGCTCAAATCCACCAAAGGCGACATCCCGCGCCAGCTTGCCGCCCGCCGCATGATAGGCCGCGTGTGGCGGTTTTTCGTCGGCTATCTGCAATGGTCGGGCGTATTGAGCGTCCGTTTCAACGGCTTGGAAAAACTCGGCAGACCGGGGCAGCTCGTCCTCGCCAACCATCCCTCGCTGCTGGATGTCGTCTTAATGGTCAGCCACTTTCCCGACCCGAACGTACTGGTAAAAAAAGACCTGTTGAACAACCCCAGCATGAAAAGCCAGATTATCGCTTCTGGCTACATCCCCAACGACGAAAGCATGGAAATGTTGGAAGAAATCGACGCCGTGTTCAAAAGCGGGCAAAGTATGCTGATTTTCCCCGAAGGCACGCGCACAGGCTGGGACGGACAGGTTAAAATGCACCGTGGCGCGGTATCGCTCGGTTTGCGCAGCGCATCGGTCATCACCCCCGTGTGCATCAAAATGACGCCGCCCAATTTCAAAAAAGGCCAGCCTTGGTACAAAATACCGCCGCACAAAATCCACTATGAAATCACCGTCGACGACGACATCCTGCCCGAAGAATGGCTGGCGGAAAAACCCCTACCCATTGCCGCAAGGCGTTTAAACGAATACCTTCAAGACTATTTCACAAGGAAAACCACATGAATAACTTAGAAAACCAAATCAAAGAATTAATCATCGACAGCTTGGGGCTGGAAGACATCACCCCTGCCGACATCGGCAGCGAAGACCCGCTCTTCGGCGACGAGGGCTTGGGTCTGGATTCCGTCGACGCGCTGGAACTCGGTTTGGCAGTGCAAAAAACCTTCGGCTTCCAGCTCGACGGCGAAAACGACAACCTGCGCGACAACTTCGCCAACGTCAAAACACTGGCAGAATTTGTCAAAAGCCGTCAGGCATAAAGGAGAAGCGACATGACCGAACAAGAAGTACGCACCCTTCTGACCGATGCACTGGTCAACCTGTTTGAAATCGAACCCGAGCGCATCAAACCCGAGACCAACCTCTACGAAGATTTGGAAATCGACAGCATCGACGCCATCGACCTCATCGACCACATCAAACGCGAAACCGGCCGCAAACTGCAAGCCGAAGACTTCCGCAACGTGCGCACCGTAGATGACGTGGTTCAGGCGGTTTTGAAAGTACAGGCACAAGATTCCTGATTCTGATTTAAACCGGCATATTTTCAGACGGCCTTGACAATCGGCAAGGTCGTCTGAGCATCAATAAACAACATCAACCTTTCTCACTTATCCACTATACAACTAACACCATGAAAAAACTCATTACCCTACTGCTCTTACTCCCCGCCTTGTCTGCGCACGCTGAAATTTCCCTCATCAAAAAAATGACACATGCCGAATGTATGCAAGTCATTTATGATTCATTTGATATGTATCACGATATGGAATTTTGTGAAAAAGAGGCAAACGATGAGACTCAGCGCAACGGCATAGTGGCATGGAATATGGCTGGATTTGCCAAGAGCAAATCAGGAATGTCCCCTATCTGCCCAACGGTCAAAAAAATGACCAAACAAGAGCAAACTCAATTTTATTCCCGCTATCCGGAATCTCATGAGCCCAAAGAGGTGGCAAAATTCTGTACCACAAAAAACCGTAAACGCATTGCCAAGCTCTATCCAAAATACTATAAGCTGCTCGTAGAATATGAAGCCTTTGAAAAAAATAAAAATAAGGAAGAAAACGAATAATCCAAGACACCATCGACTTTATTGACCACATCAAACGCGAAACCGGCCGCAAACTGCAACTGGTAAACCTGCTCAAAGAACAATGATATTAATTGACTTCTCTCTGTTACGAAACAAAATATTTAATATCAAATCAATAATTTTCAACTGGAGAGTTATAAATATGGAATCATCTTTATCATCGATCTTTATTGTTCTTGCATTGTTATCTACCGGTTTCCTATCTGGTAAATTTCTTGCACCACCCCTTCGACAAGTCCTACTCAAACCCTTGTCCTTTATTGTCCTGCTGCTGCTCTTTTTCATGGGCTATGAGTTCGGCGGCGTCTTTACCGACCCGAATCTGGGAGCGGACATCGTCAAATATGCCCTGCTGCTCGCACTGATTATCAGCGCGTTTACCTTGATTGCGCTTTATCGCAAACCCGAAGCCTCGACTGCTCCCACTCCATCGGGCAGCTTTATCAAACCCTTTTACGGCTGTTTCAAAGCCTTTGCTTTTTTTGGTTTGGGTGTCGCGGCATTTGCCTTTTTCGGGCGACAGGTCGGCAATCTGCCCATCGACAGCACCCATATCCTCTATCTGCTGATTTTCATGGTTGGCATGGACTTGGTTCATTTCCAGCTTGGCGGATTCGGACGTAGGATTTTCCTGCTGCCGCTTCTGACCGTTGCTGCAACCGCCGCCGCGTGTTTCGTTTTTTCGCTATGTTCTCCCTATTCGTTTGCCCAAAGCCTGGTATTGTCTGGCGGTTTCGGCTGGTTCTCCCTTTCGGGTCCTATGATTGGAAAAGCGGTATCGCCCGAAATGGGTGCGGCAGCGTTTATGACCGATTTTTTCCGCGAAATGATCAGCATCGTCTTCCTGTATTTCTACGGACGAAAGCAGCCTATGGCGGCAATCGGCATTTCTGGCGCAGCGGCAATGGACTCCGCCCTACCCTTTGTCAAAGAAAACTGCCGCGCCGAATACATCAAATACGCCATCGTCAGCGGCTTTATCCTGACCCTTGTCGCACCGTTTTTTCTGTCCGCCGCCATTGCCATGTTGAACTGACCCTGCTATTTTTCCAAACAACTTTCAGACGACCTTTTCCCCCCAAAAAACCCCAAAAGTCGTCTGAAACCGAACACCATTATGAAAACACTGGGAAAACTCCTACTGACCCTCGCCAGCATCGCCTACCCGCTCCTATGGTATTACGGCAGGGAAAACGGCGCGTTTTTCTGGCTTGCCGCCGCCATGTGCATCCTGTGGCTGATACGCGCCACCATACAGCAAACCACGGCCCAACGCATCACGGCCATTATCCTTGCCGCCTTTTTCGCCGCCGTACTGATTTTCAGACGACCCGACTCGATGTATTGGTATCCCGTCGCCGTCAACGCGCTGATGCTTGCCGTTTTCGGCGGCAGCCTGTTTGCCAAACAAACCGTCATCGAACGCCTCGCCCGACTGCAACACCCCGACCTGCCGCCCGAAGGCGTGCGCCACACCCGCCGCGTTACGCAAATCTGGTGCGGCTTCTTCATCCTCAACGGCGCAACCGCCGCCATTCTGGCAGGCTTGCAATATTACGACTGGTGGGCGGCTTATACCGGCATTGTGTCGTATGTATTGATGGGGCTTTTGTTTGCCGGAGAGTGGGTGTATCGGAAAGCCGTATTGAAGGTGTAGGTCGTCTGAAAACGCATCAATCATTACTCATTTCATATCAAAGGAAAATACAGCTTCAACAACGAGGGCATTCTCGAATCACAGCACGCGGAAGGTTTGGTATAACTTGGTATCAGATTAGATTATCAACCCTGCAGGCTGTGGTTACCCTTTTTGCCACCATTCCCGCACTAATGGGAATGACGGTAGTTAGATTTTGACAGACAACTGCAACATACCTCTGCTTCTTTCTTTTGGAATGTTGTTTTTCCAACCCAACCTAAACTTACCTAAGGTATTAATAAAAAGGAAACAATCGATGAAAATGATTTCTTACTGGAAAGGGATTGACGGCCAACCAGACCCCTTGGAGATTTATGAAGACAAAGAGGGATTAGTCTTTATTATTGGCACATATGATCACAAAAACCAAAATAAAGCCGAAAAAGCATTGGGCATTCATTGGGGAGATTTCCCCAAATCAAGAGGTATCTTGGCTCCTTGCGTCATACCTGCTGAAACACGTTCCGCAATCCTTGCAGGTTTACTTCATCAAGCTATTAATAAACAAGATGTGAAAGCCATTAATCGCATTTCCGATGCAATTAATTTCTTTATTAATTAGTAAATTATAATTATGCGCCTAACCCAAATCCTATCCCCCGACCTGCCCCAACAAGACCTTATCGCCACCCATCCGAATTGGACGCGCTCTGATTTCAACCGTGATGTTTTCCGGCTGTCAGGCCGTCTGAAAACGGCAAACGTGCAAACTGCCGCGTTATGGTTTGACGATGCCGCGCTGTTTGCCTGCGCCGTGCTGGCGGTGTGGCATTCGGGCGGGCGGGTGTTGCTGCTGCCGAATCTGGCGCGGGACAATTTGGATTGGGGGCGGACGGCGGATGTGTTTTTGACGGATTCCGAAGATTTGCAAAGCAAGTTGGACAGTCAAACCGAACAACGCGATGAATCCGGACAACTGTTGGATGTGCAATCCAACCCACCCGTATGGCACCTGCCCGATTTGCTTGCACACGCATCGACTGAAAACCCGACGCCCGCTCCTGAAAACCATCTGATTCCCGACCATGCCGAAGCGTGGCTGAAAACGTCGGGTTCCAGCGGCGAGGCGCAGGTGATTGTAAAAACCGCCGCGCAGATGCAGGCGGAAGCCTTGATGTTGGCAGACGCGCTGCCGTTCGGACGCGGCGGGGAAACGGTTATCGGCAGCGTTATTCCACAACACCTTTACGGCTTCACTTTCCGCTTCGCGCTTGCGCTGACAATGGGCTGGCCTATGGAACGGCGGCAGGCGGTTTATCCGGAAAACCTGCTCGCAAGCACGGCGGCGCATGAAAAAGTGGTGTGGATTGCCAGTCCGGCGGTACTCAACCGCTTGGGTGAAAACCGCAACTGGCAGAGCATCGGCCATAAAATCGCGGGCATCGTGTCGGCGGGCGGCGCGCTGCCCGAAGCCACGGCGGATTTGCTGCAACAGGCTGCCGTCCGCCCGTTTGAAGTGTACGGCAGCACCGAAACCGGCGTGATTGCGTCGCGTCGGGAAAGCCGCGCATGGCGGCCGTTTGCCGGCGTGGAAATCGGGCAGAACGAAGAAGGCGCATTGTGGGCATCTTCGCCGTGGTCGCCCGAACGCCGCCAGACCGCCGATTTAATCGAGCCGCAAAACGACGGTTTCCTGCTGCTCGGCCGCCAAGACCGCATCATCAAATTCGAGGACAAACGCGTGTCGCTGACCCAAATCGAACACGAACTTTTACGGCATCCGTGGATTGCCGACGCCCATTGCGGACGCCATCCGCAACATCAGCGCATCGCTATATGGGCGGCATTAAACGCGGACGGTATCACCGCCCTGCGCGACCAAGGTAGAGCCGCCGTTGCCGACGCGCTCAAACGCCACCTTGCCGCCACGCAGGACACCATCGCCCTGCCCCGTTACTGGCGTTTCGCCGACAGCCTGCCGCGCAACGCTCAGGCAAAAATCGCCGCCGCCGATTTTCAGACGGCCTTTACCGTCGCCCAAACATCGCCCGTTTGGTCAAAAACATCATCTGAAGAAGAAACCGCCGCCGAAACCTTCATCGGCCGCGTGCCGCTTGATTTGGTCTATTTCGGCGGCCATTTCGCCACCTTCCCGCTCGTGCCGGGCGTAGTCGAGCTGCAATGGGTGCGCGATCTGGCGGCGCGGCATCCGTGGGGCAGGCAGCGCGTCGTCCGCGTGGAAAACCTGAAATACCAGCAGTTCGTCCGTCCGCATGACGAAGTGTCGGTGGAACTGAAATACGATGAAGCCAAAAACAAATTGAGCTTTAAAGTCAGCAACGGCGACAATCCCTGCGCATCGGGGCGGATTGTGTTCGGGGTCGTCTGAAAATGCTTTTTTAGGTTCCGCCCTCTCCTGCGGGAAGAGGAAAACCTGCAAATCGGGGACAATCCCGCTCAAACCTAATAACAACCCATAATCAAATGAAAAGATAGAAAATATGCAACTTTTTCCAGCACTAGCACAACGTTATTCCGAAGAACACCAGTCCGCAGGCGAAGCGCAGCGTTTGGCGCAGGAAATCGCCTTTGCGCCGATTGTGTTCCAAGTATCCCGCCTGATGGTGAAATTCGGCATTTTGGATTTGCTGAACGACCATTCAGACGGCCTTACTCAAGCCGAAATCGCCGAGAAAGCGCAAATCAGCGGTTACGCCGCGCAAGTGCTGCTTGAAGCCTCGCTCTCCATCGGCACGGTGCATACCCGCGACAACCGCTATTTCATCAGCAAAGCGGGCTGGTTCTTATTGAAAGACAAAATGGCGCGCGTGAACATGGATTTCACGCAGGAAATCTGTTACCAAGGCATGTTTGACCTGGAAAAAACCCTGCAAACGGGCAAACCCGAAGGGCTGAAAGTTTTCGGCAGCTGGCCGACGATTTACGAAGGCCTGTCGTCGCTGCCGAGCGTCGCGCAGGAAAAATGGTTTGCCTTCGACCACTATTATTCCGACAATTCCTTTGCCGAAGCCTTGAAAACCGTGTTCGCCAAACCGGTTAAAAAGTTGCTCGACGTCGGCGGCAACACCGGCCGCTGGGCGGAACAATGCGTCGGCTACAACGCCGAAGTCGAAGTTACCATCATGGATTTGCCGCAACAAATCGCCCTGATGCGCGAAGCGACCAAGGGCAAAACCGGCGCGGAACGCATCCATGCCCACCCCGCCAACCTGCTCGACCCCGAAGTCCCCTTCCCGACAGGCTTCGACGCGATTTGGATGAGCCAGTTTTTAGACTGTTTCAGCGAAGAACAAGTTACCGGCATCCTGCGCCGCGCCGCCGCTTCCATGGGCAGCCACACCAGCCTCTACATCATGGAGCCCTGCTGGGACAGGCAGCAATACGAAACCGCCGCCTACTGCCTGACCATGACCAGCCTGTATTTCACCGCCATGGCTAACGGCAACAGCAAAATCTTCCATTCCGAAGACCTGATACGCTGCGTTGAAAACGCCGGATTGAAAGTGGCGGAAATTTCAGACGGCATCGGACGCGGGCACAGCATCTTGCGTTGCGAGAAGGTCGTCTGAAAAACGGTATCCCCATGAAAACCCTAGTGTTAATCCCCCACTACAACCACCCCGCCGCCATCGCCCGCGTCGCACAGACCATGCACGGCTTCGGTTTGGACGTATTGATTGTGGACGACGGTTCGCGTGAAGAATGCAAACCCGTATTGCAGGCATTGGTTTCAGACGGCATCCGCGTCCTTTACCGCCCCATCAACGGCGGCAAAGGTGCGGCGGTCAAAACCGGTTTGAAATACGCCGAAGAACACGGCTTCAGCCATGTTTTACAGGTTGATGCCGACGGGCAGCACCATCTGGACGACACGCCCAAACTCTTGGCGGCGGCGGAACAAAACCCCGAAGCCGTCGTCTGCGGCTGGCCGCAATACGGAGACGACGCGCCCAAAGCGCGGCTGTACGGGCGCAAAATTACCGATTTCTGGAACATGCTGCACACTTGGTCGTGCGACATCAAAGACGGCATGTGCGGCTTCCGCCTGTACCCGCTCGCCCCCGCGCTTTCGGTCGTCCGCGAAGAAACCGTGGGCGACCGCATGGATTTCGACACGGAAATCCTCATCCGCCTGTACTGGCGCGGCATCAAGCCGGTTTGGATTAAAACGCCCGTGCAATACGCCGCCGACGGCGTGTCCCACTTCAACGCCTTCGCCGACAACGTGCGCATCAGCAAAATGCACACGCGGCTGTTTTTAGGGATGTTGCGGCGGCGTTTGGGCGCTTTATTCGGAAAGGCCGTCTGAAACCATGACCGACAACACGCAAAACCACTGGGCGGCGCAGCCCGAACGCGGCAGCCGCCTGTTTCTCGCCCTGACCACGCTGATGGTGCGCTATCTGCCTGCCTTCCTGATGAGGCCGTGCATCTGGTTTGTGGTGCTGTATTTCTACGCCACCGCGCCCAAACCGCGCCGCCATATCCTGCGGTATCAAACCCGTCTTCAGACGGCCTTTCCCGATACCGTTTTGCCGAAACACGGCGTATTCAAACAATTTATCGCGTTCGGCGAGGCAATATGCGACCGTTTTGCCGTATGGCAGCGCAAAATCCGTTATGAAGACTTGGTACTCGAAGACCCTGACGGCGTTTATGGGCAAATCAGCGATTCGGTTCGCGGACAGATTTTCGCCTGCTCGCACTTGGGCAACACCGAAGTCTGCCGCGCGCTGGTGTCGCACCATAAAGGCTTCAGGCTCAATGTGTTGGTACACAGCAAACACGCACAGGCGTTCAACGAAGCCTTGCAAAAAGCGGGCGCGGAACACATCCGCCTGATTCAGGTCACAGATTTGGATTCCACCCTGATGATGGAACTGAACCGCCGCATCGAAGACGGCGAATGGATAGCCATTGCCGCCGACCGCGTGCCCGTGCGCGGCGAGAAAACCGCCGACATCCATTTCCTAGGTCATACCGCCCCTATGCCGCAAGGCGCATGGCTCTTGGCGGCGCTCTTGAAAACTCAGGTGAACACGCTGTTTTGCGTCAAGCAAAACGGCCGCTACCATTTGAAACTGCGCCGCTTCACCGACACTTCCGACTGGAAACGCGGCAACCGCGAAGCCGCCGTTACCGCCGCCATGCAGGGCTTCGCCGATATTTTGGCGCAAGAATGCGCGCAAAATCCGCTGCAATGGTTTAATTTTTATGATTTTTGGAGTGAACAGGCCGTCTGAAAAACCGGTATCGTCCGCCCCCCGGCCTTTCCCTCCCGCACACAAGGAACCTCATGAAAAAACACATCTACTGCCGCCACAGCTTTGAAATCGAAGTCCAGTTTTTCGACGTGGACGCCATGCACATCGTCTGGCACGGCAACTATGTGAAATACCTCGAAACCGCCCGCTGCGCCTTTCTGTCCGCCATCGGCTACGACTACAATGAAATGGCGCGGCAGGGATACAGCTGGCCGATTGTGCAGATGAACCTCAAATACATCCGCCCCGCCCGCTTCGGTCAAAAAATCCGCGTTGATATGGACATCGTCGAAATTGAAAGCTGCCTGCGTATCGACTACACGATTTATGATGTTGAAACCAACGAAAAGCTGACCAGCGCCTCGACCACCCAAGCCGCCGTTTCGCTTTCAGACGGCCTGATGCAGTTTCAAACGCCCGACAGTTGGCTGGAAGCCGTGAAAAGGCATCCGACTTTTCAGGCCGTCTGAAACCGCAGCACAAACCCGACATCCGAAACATTCAAAGGAAATGAAGATGAAAAAAACCATCGCCGCCGCCCTTCTCACCCTCGCCAGCCCCGCCTTGTGGGCGTTTTCCACCGCCGAACTCGCCCAAACCTTGCAAAAACCGTCCAACGTGCAGGGCGCGTTTACCCAGCAGCGGCAGTTGAAATCGCTGAGCAAACCGATGATTACGGGCGGGAAATTTGTCCTTATCCCGAAAAAAGGCCTGTTGTGGCAGATGCAGAAACCGTTTGAAACCACCCTGCGCGTGCGTGCGGACGGCATCATGCAGTGGAACGGCAGCGCATGGACCAACCCCAACCAAGGCAAGGTCGGACAAAGTCAGCAAATCAAGCTCTTCCTCGACCTGCTCGGCGGCAACACGCAGGGGCTGGAAAAGCAATTCGACCTCGCCCTCTCCGGCACAGAAAAGCAATGGACGCTCAATTTGACGCCGAAAACCGCCGTTACCCGCCAGATTTTCAACCGCATCGCCATCAGCGGCGACAACGTGGTGCGTAAAATCGAGTTGGACGAAAAACAGGGCGACAAAACCGTGATGCAGTTCAGAGAGGTGCAAACCGGCAAGCCGCTGGACGATTTCGCCCAGAAAGCCTTGTAAGCGCCGCCATCCGACAGGCTTCCCGAAAGTCCGGGCCGTCCAAATCTCTCGAAAAAACAAACCTGACGGCCTCCTGAAAACAGGTCGAGTTTAGGCGGCGTTAATCGGGCATTTTTATACCCGACAAATGCAGGCCGCGGCAGCGACGGAATTTCAGACGGCCTTTTCACCGCAACGGCAATCTTGCCCCTCCCCCTGCGGGGAAAAGGGCTGTTGCCAAATCTCAATACAGGCCTGCCTTTGTATCCGCCGGATGGTGTGCCGCCGTTATTTTTTATTTGGCGATTTCATATACATCTTTGCGGGCACAAGGTTTCGCAGCAAGCCTGTCTGAATGATGAAGGAGAGGCTGTCTGAAAGTCGTTTTCACGCCGGTTAAACCCTTTCAGACGGCCTCCGTTTTATCCGCCTTACCTTATTGTTCTTTAAATAATTTTACAGAAAAGCTATAATAGCCGTTCATCGAATAATTTTTGTTAATACATAATGGGAAACGACGTGAAAAAAGTGCTGCTGGTGTATTACTCGCAAACCGGACAGCTGGCGGAACTGGTGCGGAATTTCGCCGAACCTTTGCAGCAGGGCGGCGTCCATGTAGATTGCGTAAACCTTGAGCCGCAAGAGCCGTATCCGTTTCCGTGGCCGTTTTGGCGGTTTTTCAACACCTTTCCCGAAACCGTCCACCTGAAACCCGCGCCGATTCTGCCGCCCGCCATTCCCGCCGACGATTACGACGCCGTGGTTATCGCTTATACCGTCTGGTTCCTCTCGCCCGCCCAGCCGATTACCGCCTTCCTGCAACGGGAAGAAACCCGCCGCCTGCTCAACGGCAAACCCGTGGTAACGCTTATCGGCTGCCGCAATATGTGGTTGGGCGCGCAGGAAAAAATGAAGTCGCTTTTGGCACAAAACGGCGCGAAACTCATCGGCAACATCGTCAAAATCGACGCATGCAACAGCGCTGCCAGCTTCATCACCACCCCCGCATGGCTGCTGTCGGGCGACAAACAATACTTCCGCGCCCTGCCACCCGCCGGCATCGCAGACGGAGAGCTGGCCGATGCGGCGCGCTTCGGCGCGAAAATGCGGGATACCCTGTTGCAAAACAAAACATTGGACGAAACCCTGTTTCAAAACATGGGCGCGGCCAAGGTAAACGAAAAACTGATTTTCAGCGAAAAAGCCGCCGGACGCAGCTTTTTCCTGTGGGGCAGGCTGCTGATGGCCGCCGGACGTGTGTCCCCTCTGCTGCGCCGCGCCCTGCTGTGTTTTTATATCCTGTTTCTGCTGGCGATGATTCTGGTGTTGGTACCGGTGAGCGTATTGGTGAAAAAACTGCTGCATCCGCTGCTCAAAGGCCGTCTGAAAAAAATGGCGGATTATTACGGCCAGCCTTCCGGCGGATAAATCGGATTGCGGGCGGCAACCTGTAAGGAGACTGTATATGGACGATTTTGAACGCATTTACCGCGACTGGCACGAATATGCCAAAAACCGCGACACCGACGCGCTGATTGCGCTGTATGCCGACGACGCCGTATTTGAAAGCCCGCTGGTGCCCGCGATTATGGATACCGACAGCGGCATCCTGTGCGGCAAGGCCGAAATCCTGCGTTTCTTACAGGAAGGCACGCGCCGCCGTCCCAACGATTTGGTGCGCTGGTATCGGGATGGCCGCTATTTCGTTGCGGGCGATACGCTGGTGTGGGAATACCCGCGCCAAACGCCCGACGGCGATCAGGTGGATATTTTGGAAGTGATGCGGCTGGAAAGCGGCAAAATCAAGCACCACCGCATTTATTGGGGCTGGTTCGGCATGCAGATGCTGACGGCTTCGGCACTCGCCAAAGCGGTTAAGGCTTGACGCCGGAAACCGCACCGACGTTGGCAGAGGCCGTCTGAAAACGACCAAAATGTTTTGCAGCAACAGCCGACGACAGTCCTGCTTTCAGACAGCCTCAAATACAGAAAGCACTCCATGCCCGAAGTAATCCATTACCCCGAACGCCGCCGCTTCCAAATCGACATCAACGGTTTGGAAGCAGGCTATATCAGTTATACCGAACACAACGGAGGCTGGGATGTGGACCATACCGAAGTTTCGCCCAATTTCCGCAATCAGGGCATCGCCCGAATGCTGGTGGATGCGTTAACGGCATATGCCGAAGCACACGGCATCCCGCTCACCGCAAGCTGCGATTACGCGGCGCGGTTTATCGGCTGACCACTTATCATAGTGAGACAAAACAAGGCAAGGCAAGGCAACGCCGTAGTATCCATATTTTGTTTCGCCATATAACAAAGAACCATGATTCCAAATAACACACTCAAAAACGTTTACCTCAACCGTACCGCCGCCTTCCTGCCCAACACGCCCGTCGGCAATGATGCGATAGAAGCCGTACTAGGCATGGCGGGCGAGCTGCCCTCGCGCGTGCGGCGCATGATTTTGCGTTCCAACGGCATCCAAACGCGGCACTACGCCATAGACCCCGACAGCCGCCGCGCCACGCACACCAATGCCGAACTTGCCGCCGAAGCAGTCCGCCGGCTGTTCGCACAAGGCATCAAGCCCGAAGACATCACCAGCCTGTCCTGCGCCACGTCCTACCCCGACCAGACCATGCCCGGCCACGGCGTGATGGTACACGGCCTTTTGGAGATGCCCTCCTGCGAAGTGTTGAGCATGGCGGGCGTGTGTGCGGCAGGTATGGCGGCGATGAAACACGCCTACAACGCCGTGCGTACCGGCGAACATGCCCACGCCGTCGCCGCCGCGTCGGAAAACGCTTCGGCAGTAATGCGCGGCGAAGTGTTCCAACACGAAACCGACCATAAAAAGCTGGAAAACGCCTCCCCCGAAATCGGTTTTGAAAAAGACTTCTTGCGCTGGATGCTGTCGGACGGCGCGGGCGCGGCATACTTGTCCGACCGCCCCAATTCAGACGGCCTCAGCCTGAAAATCCGCTGGATAGAGCTGCTCTCCTACGCCAACGAAATGCCGCCCTGCATGTATGCCGGCGCAGAATTCCGTGACGGCGTGTTCGAAGGCTGGAAACACGCCGACCCCGAATACAGCCGCCGCCACAGCCTGATGGCGGTCAAGCAGGACGTAAAACTATTGAACGAAAACATCGTCCGCTACACAGTGGAAAAACCGCTCGCGCAAATCGCCGCCAAACACGGCATCCGCGCCGACGAAATCGACTGGTTCCTGCCGCACTACTCTTCCGGCTTTTTCCGCGACCGCCTTTCAGACGGCCTGAAAAACATCGGCTTCGACATCCCGCAGGAAAAATGGTTTACCAACCTCTACACCAAAGGCAACACCGGTTCGGCATCGATTTACATCATCCTTGAAGAATTTATGCGCACTTTCCCATTGGAGCGCGGTCAAAAAGTTTTGTGCTACGTTCCCGAAAGCGGGCGTTTCTCAACTTGTTTCATGCTTTTGGAAGCGGTATAGCAAACTGAAAAAAGGTCGTCTGAAACTATGGAAATCAAAGACATCCCGCAAGATGACAGCGAAAGCTACCACGGACATCTGAAAGTCATTTACGGCACGCGCGACGGGCGTTACGAAGCCGGTACCAGCAGCGGCTGGCAGGACGAAGCCTACGCCACCGAAATGGCGGTCGCCGAACTAAACGAACAAACCCGCGCCGCCCGAGAAGCAGTGGCTCGGGGCGAATATTCGCCGCTGTATTACCATATGTTCCGCTTCCGCCACGACGAAGCCGGCTTGGCAATGGCCGCGGGCGTATGGAAATGGCAGCTCCGCCGCCACCTGCGTCCCGAAATCTTCGCCAAACTGCCCGACAAAACCCTGCAAAAATACGCCGACACGCTGCAAATCAGCATAGACGAATTGAAGCGGACAGACGCGGATTAAGGCGAACCGACCTTTGCTGACGGCGGCAACCTGCCCTGATTTGTTTTTCAGACGACCTCGTCTGTGTTTGAAACGCAGCCGCCTAATTATAAAAATACTTCTAAACAGACACCCGATTGACACCCCCATGACCGAATTCCCACACCAGCATACCGCCCACTGCGAAAGCGGCGTAATGTCCACGCTGCTCAAATACCACGGCCACGACTTGGACGAAGCCATGATTTTCGGCATCGCCCACGCGCTGACCTTTGTCTGGCTGCCCGTCGTCAAGCTGGGCGGCATGCCGCTGGTTTCCTACCGCATCGCACCGCGCGGCATCATCAAAAACACCTGCAAGGCATTGGGGCTGAAATTGTCAGCCCGCAAATTTTCCAATGCCCAAAAGGGACAGGATGCGCTGGATGCCGCGCTTTCATCGGGCAAACTGGCGGGTTTGCAGACTTCCGTATTCTGGCTGCCGTATTTCCCGCCGCAAATGCGTTTCCATTTCAACGCACACAATCTCTTGGTGTACGGCAAAGACGGCGGCGACTACCTGATCAGCGACCCCGTATTTGAAACGGTGCAGCGCTGCGCCCCCGAAGATTTGCAGCGGGCGCGTTTCGCCAAAGGCGTATTGGCTGCCAAAGGCATGATGTACACGTTGGAAAACGACAGGCCGTCTGAAAAAGTTAAGGCCGACTTACCCGCCATCATCCGCAAAGCCATACGCAAAAACGCCAAACAAATGCTCCCGCCCGTTTTTTTCGTCGGCGTCAAAGGCATCCGCACGTTGGCAAAAAACATTGAAGCCCTGCCTGCTAAACAAAATGCAAAATACCAAAAGCTGTTCCTCGGCCATCTCGTGCGGATGCAGGAAGAAATCGGTACCGGCGGCGCGGGTTTCCGCTATATCTACGCCTATTTCCTCGAGCAGGCCGCCCGTATCTGCGACAACCCCGCGTTTCAGACGGCCTCGGAACAAATGACCGCCATCGGCGACCAATGGCGGCAGTTTGCAGCGATGTGCGTGAAGCAGTGCAAAAAGCCGTCCGAAAACGGCTGCCGCGAAATCGCCGCGTTTTTGCGCAAGATTGCGGATGACGAAGAAGCCTTGTGGCGGGGATTGTTGAAATAATGGGGAATCATGCGGTATCGATAAATTTTCTGTAAACGTTTGCGCGCAGGTAAACCGATGCCGTAGCGATTTCACTATGCTCCACCCATACTAAGGCCGTCTGAAACCATGATTCAAATCCAATCCCTCTCCCACCGTTATCCCAAGGCCGAAACTGCCGCGCTGGACAATGTGTCGTTCGATATTGCCGACGGCGAATGTTTGGGGCTGCTCGGCCACAACGGTGCGGGAAAAACAACGCTGATGTCGCTTTTGGCCGGCTTGCAGGAAGTACGGCAGGGCGAAATTTTGTTTGACGGCAAGCCGTTGCGCCTGTTGAGCCGCAGCGAGCGGCAGAAAATCGGTTTGGTGCCGCAGGATTTCGCGTTTTATCCACAGCTTTCCGTGTGGGACAACCTACTGTTTTTCGCCTCGCTTTACAAAGTGCGCGACAAGGGTCGTCTGAACGCGCTGTTGGAACAGACCGACCTGACCGCCCACAAAAACAAAGCGGCAAAGCATCTTTCGGGCGGGCTTAAACGTCGTCTGAATTTTGCCATCGGTCTGATTAACACGCCGCAACTGGTGTTCCTCGACGAAATCACGGTTGGCATCGACCCGCAATCGCGCCGCTTTATCCTCGACAGCGTGGCGGATTTGACGCGGCAGGGGGTAACGGTGGTTTACACCTCGCACTATCTGTCGGAAATCGAGCAGCTTTGCAGCAAAATCGCGCTGCTGCAACACGGCAAGCTGGTGTACCACGGCGGTTTGGACGAGCTTCTGAGTACGCAAACCGGTGTCGTGCGTTTTACCGTCGAACCGCCGCTGCCGCCTCAAACGCTGGCCGCTTTGGGTGCAAAGCAAGTGGACAGCCGCGGCATGATGGAAACGGCGCACGATGCTGCCGCCGTTTACGCCGCCCTGCAAAAAAGCGGCGCGCAAATCCGCTACTTCCAGCAGGGACACGGTTCGCTGGAAACGTTTTACCTTGATTTCCTGCGCAAAGACGAGCCAGCAACAGATAAGCAAAACCCACCATGACGACTTCCTCCCTCCTCAAAGAACTCAAACTGCTCTGCCGCGACCTGCACGGTTTGGCCGTGTTGTTTGTGATGCCCATCGCCTTCATGCTGATTATGTCGTTGGCACTGAGCCGCGACCAAGACCCGCACACCGACAGCCGCATCGCGCTGGTCGGCGCGGCAGACGACAGCGTCAATACCACGCTGGCCGCCGCGCTGAAAAAAGAGCAAATCCATGTTACGCGGATGTCGTCTGAAAAACTGACCGACGCGCAAAACGGCTTGCACGACAAGCGTTTCCAACTGGTGCTGCACAACCCGAACCCCGCTTCCGGAAAAATCGCCGACAACAAAGCCCTGCAAATCTATGTACCGCCGGATACCGAGCCTTCATGGCTGGCGGCGGTTAAAGGCGTTTTGCAGCAGCACTACACCCAAACGCGGCTGGATGCCTATTTCGACAACAACGACGGCATAAAAATCGACAATAAAAAACTGCCCCGCCCCATCCGAAAAGACATCCAGAAAAAAGTCGATGAAAAAAACGACGAACAATTCGCCGCCGTGCGCAGCTTTTTAGATAAAAAAATGCTGGAAGAACACTATCTGAGCGCAGGCAGCGGCACAGTGGAAAAACCCAACGCCGTACAGCACAGCGTTCCCGCATGGCTGATTTTCGGCATGTTTTTCATTATGATACCGCTGTCGAACGTCATGGCGCTGGAACGCCAGACCAACACCATCACCCGCCTGCGTCTCGCCCGTGCCTCCGCGTCCGGCCTGATTGCCGCCAAACTCGTCCCCTATTTCCTGATTAACCAACTTCAGTTTGCCGGAATGCTGCTGCTCGGCCGCTACCTGCTGCCCGAAATCGGCGTGCCCACCCTCATACTCAACGGCAGCCTTGTTCCCTATGCGCTGCTGTCCACCGCCGTCAGCGCTGCCGCACTCGGCTACGCGCTTTTGGTCAGCGTTTGCGCCAAATCCACCGAACATGCCGTCGTCCTCGGCGGCGGCGGCATCATCCTGATGGCGGCAATCGGCGGCATTATGGTACCCGCCCACGTCATGCCCGAAACCATGCAGCAACTCACTTGGATTTCCCCGATGGCATGGGGCTTGAAAGCTTTTCAAGAGCTGCTGCTCAACCGCAGCGGACTGGACGGAATCGGCCGCTACCTTATCCTGCTGTCCGCCTTCTCCGCCACGACCCTGATCGCCGCCGTGCTGGTTTACCGCAGGCAGTTGCAGACGCAGGTACGGTTTTAAAAAAACGTTGTCAAAACCATAAAAAGGCTGTCCGAAATTATGTTTAAATTTCGGACAGCCTTTTCATTAAAACTATAACAATTTCAACTTGCTTCGATAAAAAGAAAACCAATAGTAACTGTATTTTTAACTCCATCGGGTAAAAAATACAGTCACTACAGGCTCCAAAGAACGGTCAGATTTTAGAGAATTTTTACAAATTTTCTCACTCAAAAGTTTGTCAATCATAAATAAGCGACAACGCAGTTTGCGAAGCAGAAATCCAATTTTCTGATTCGTAAAGGCCGTCTGAAACCTTGTATTCAGATTTTAATGGTAGTTCTATACTGAAAAAAGTGGTAAGTTTTCATTATAGTGAAAACTTCTTTAGAAATACTGAGAGGTTTTACGTTATCTGCGCTGAATAACCCGATAGCCATTTTCAACGCTTTTACCTGTTTTAGCACAAAGCTCATCACCACATCGCACAATATTGGCGCGGTTGATGCGGCCGACCATATCCGCATCTTGTCTTTTTTGCTCAATCAGCATGGAATAAAAGAAAAGCAGCACCAATCCGCCAATAATTAATGTCGCCATGGAGATAGAAACAATTAAAACCAAACGAGAAGATATTTTTTTGTTTTCATCATTAACTTTGTTCAGATAAGAATTAAATTCCCGCACTTGATTTACCATTTGATTGCGGGCATTTTCCATATCTCTAACATATCCTGCAACTGAAACCGACATCTCTCGCATTACCTCGTTCCTAACCATGTCCGTAATCATTTCGCGCTGATCACAAAGAGATTTATCCAATTTTTCCTGAAGACTTCGAACAATATGACTACTGTTCTGCTTAAATTGCGCCATAACTTCGGCAGTTTCAAGTAAAAGATTATGGGCGCGCTCGATTTCGTTATTATCCATGATTTACTTTCCATAAAATAATAAAAAGATGAAGGAATGCTTTAATCCGCACTCCTTCAAATCCATTTTCAACAACCGATTACTCAACCAAACGAACGGCCGCCATAGCTGCGCTCTTCTTGAATCTGCGGCGTATTTTGGGCAACCTCATGTTGCTGCTGTTGGCTGCGTTCTTTCAACACTTCTTGCTGTTCGGCTTTGAAGTTTGCCACCACATCGGCATTTTCAGCCAAGGCTTTGGCAGCGAATGAACCGTCGGTATCGTTTTTAAAACCTTGGATTAGGGCGTGGAGACGGTCGGCTGGATTATTATTACTGCTTGTATTGAACTCGACAGATTTCTGATTATCTTGCTGACGAGTCGGGGCAGTAATTCTCTCTATATTTTCATCTCTACGCTTTGCATCTTCAGAATGTTTGATACCATACGGCGTATTCATGCGAAAGCTTTTCAAGTCATCCATATCAAAGCCACCTCGGACTTTGGTAAGTCTTCCATGATCAACTTTTATACCTCGATCGTTTTCCGTTTGCTCAAGGAAATTTTTAAGTGCATTATTAACCTTATCTCCATATTGGTTCCCAATATCAGCAATAAAAACTTTTGCTTGCATGCTGTGTTCTAAAAAATTTCTATTCTCCTCATTTTTAACATTACTAATGACCTCCTCTACTTTAGAAACTTTTTTATCTAATTGCATTTTATAATTCTCGTTGAGCAATTCCATTCCTTTGGGAGAAGATAAAGCTGCATCTAATTTAGGCTTGATTTGATTATAAAACTGTCTATCTGCATCAGTCATTCCTTTTTTTGTAATTTTTCCATTTTTTTCAACATCATAGAATGGCTTATATATACGATGGAGCTGTTTCATTTCTGTATCGGATAAAAAGGGATTTCCTTTACTATCCACTGCATTACGAAGCACCTTTTCCAGTAATTTTTGACCATCATTATTGGAACCCACATCAAATTGAATTCCGCCAAAGCTTGGACCGCTAGCACCTTTAACAGCATTAGACATTAAATATCCACCATAACCATCGTGTAATTCGTTTGCCATCATGGTTTTGTGCAAATAATATTTAAAACCATCTTTCGGGTTTAAATGATCGCCACCAGTAAAACGAGGCCCATATTTTTTTTCTTGTTCCATCTCATATTTTGTTTTTTGACCCATCTTTGTTTCCTTTCTAAAATAAGCGAATAACAGAGATTAAAAACGTTTCAATGCTTTCAAATGCGCCTGCGATTGTTCAATTCTACATTTTAGAATATACCAATCAGCCGCGGATTTCAGATCAGTGTCATTTGTCGGATCAGAGCAAAGTTGATCTTTATACGCGTTCCAAGTTTTACGCACCTTGGTAAAATAAGAAGCTGGCAAAGCGTGTAAAGCAATATCTTTTTTCTTTACTCGTTGGTACAGTATTTTATATTTTTCATCAATTTCTTTTTCTAAACGCCCATCTAGAATATCTAAGCAATCATAGTCAATCTCTTCAATATTTTCTAACATACTTTTAGGGCAAACATCTTTTTTATGAGTAGTATTTTCTTGAGCATAACAAAAAGCTGTGCCCATTAAAATCACAGAGAAAAACAATACCTTTTTCATTTTATTAAGTACTCCTTAAATTTGTAGAAATTCGGTTCATTATAACCACATTAGCAACTTATGCACAATATATTAATATTTGATCATTCATGTTTTTCTCAAATAAAACTCAATAATTAGTAAGATGATACGTGGCCGGTTTTTGAATCTTTTAGGCCGATATCACGTCTAAATTGAATTGTGCTTTGACCTCCTCCTACTCCGTCAACTTTTCCGTTGCAGCAAATTCCAACCGTACCTCCAAACAAACCGACAGACTACCTACCGCAATGACTGCTGACACCGCAATTGGTAGTACAACTTCAAATCGTTTGAGCAAATTTCATATCATTCTCCTATCATTTTTGGTTTCAGAAATGTAGTAACTTTTCAAATAACGTCAAACGGTATCTGAAAAAATTCAGGCTTTATCCGCACGATTTTGCCTTTCGCTGCACGCAACACCTCGCACGCACGCAAAAACAATTCGCCCACCACCGGTGTTTTCACCTGCAAACCCTTAGCAAACAGGGCTGTTTCTTCATGGCTCAGTTGAAGCAAGACGTTTGCACTTAAGGCAAGATAGGCGGATAGAGGCATGATAAAATGCTGCATGAGAAATTTATCAGTCTGGAAAACCTCTTGGAAAACCTTAGGCCGTCTGAAAACACAAGCCGACATCCATCCCCACCCCAAACACGAAAGCAAAAAATGTCCTACACCTTTACCTTGGCCGAACACGCGCTGGAAGCGGAATTGAAAAAACTGATTCTGCAAGAGGCCGACAAGACCGATGACGTTGCCGCCGAAGACTTTACCGACGATGCGTCGCTGTTCGGCGATGGCAGCCCTATCGATTTGGATTCGCTCGACGCGCTGCAAATCTGCGTCGCGCTGCAACAGTATTTCCAAGTGCGGCTGCAAGGCGACCGTATGGTGCGCAAGCATATGATGTGCGTGCGCGATTTGGCGGCGTTCGTCCGCGCGGAGCATGGAGCGTGAGCTGGGTTTGCGGTACGGCGGCCACCTCCGCGCTGAATCCGCAGGCGGATTTCAGACGACCCGATGCGGTGTCTTATACGTTTTTAAACCAGCCGCAGCAGGCCGCTTATTTCCGCGCTTTTGCCGACGACAGCTTGGGGAGTACCGCTTTTGCGGATATTGCCGAACAACATTTGCGCCGCGCCGCCGAAGATGCCGGATGGCCGTCTGAAAGCTGGCATGACGCACCGGTTTTTATCGGTTCGAGTTCTTACGCCATCGCCGAATACGAAAACCGCCGCCGCGCGGGCAATACGGACATTGGAGAACACAGCCTGCTCTATCTTGCCGAAGATTTGCGCAAACGCAGCGGCAACCGGCAGATTTTCAGTTTGGCGACCGCCTGCACCTCGTCCGCCCATGCGCTGATTCAGGCAGACAATTGTTTGCGCGGCGGAGTGGAACGCGCCTTCGTCCTCGGCATCGAAAACCTCAACCGCCTGACCCTGCTGCATTTTCACAGCTTGGGTTTGTTTACCGAACGCTATCGGCCCTTCGGCGGCAACGGTCTGATTTTGGGCGAAGGTGTCGCCGCACTCGCCCTCTCTGCCACGCCGCCCGACTGTGCAGGTCGTCTGAAACTCGTCGGACACGCCGCCAATACCGGCAACGACCTGATTCAAAGCAACAGTAAGGCTTTAGAGCAGATTATCCGCCGCGCCTTAAACATCGCCGCCGTTGCGCCCGCAAACATCGCCGCCGTCAAAACCCACGGTATCGGCACCGCCGACAGCGACGCCGCCGAACTGGCCGCGCTGGAAAACGTATTCGGCACACTGCCGCCGCTGATGGCGTTCAAAGCGCAAATCGGCCACACCCTCGGCGCAACCGCCGCCCTCGAAACCGCGCTGCTCTTGTCCGCCCTGAAACAAGGCGGCGCTACCGATTATCAAGGACGCGAAATCGAGTTTTCAGATGACGTTTTCTGTCTCGCCAACCATTTCGGTTTCGGCGGCAGCAACACAGCTATGGTATGGCAATGGCAATCATAAATCCCGACATCCGCATCACCGCCGCCGCGCGTTTCGATACCGAAGCCGCCGTCGGCAACAAAATCCTCAAACAAACCTTGCAGCAGCAAAGCGGCGCGGACGCCCGCCGCCTCAGCCGCCTGAGCCTGATTGCAGCACTCGGCGCAGGCTTGCTGCGCGGACAAGGCGAAATCCGCCCCGATTGCGCCGTCTTCCTCGGCACGCCGTTTTCCTCGCCTTCCGTGTTTGAAAAAATGGCAGACAACGTGCTCAACCACCATGCCGCCATGCCTTTCGACTTCATCGCCAACCTGCACAACGCCCCCGTTTTTCATGCCACGCAAACCCTAGGCACGCACGGCGCAACGTTGGCGGTTGCCACCGAACGCCATTTGGAAACCCGTTTCCACCCCCTGCTGCTCGCCGCACAATCCTTGCCAAACGGCGGACAGGCCGCAGTCGGTTGGGCATACGAACACCAAGCCACCCACGCCGATACGCGCGAAGGCAGCATTTGGATTTTGCTCGAACACGGCGCGGAACACGGCGTTCCCGTTACCTTGGGCAGACAAACTAAAGAAGCTGAAAGGCCGTCCCGTCAGGAGGCTGCGCACTCTGAAACGCAAGGATATTATTGGCAGGATGTTGCCGATTGGGTAGAGGAACTGGGAAGGCGCGACAATTCGGCGGCAGCCGGAACATGGATATTGGACACGCGCAAAGCGGAGCATGAAAAAGATAGGATAACGGTTAAAAAATCGGCGATATAGCGGATAGAAATAAATATGCCTCGCCGTGTTACCCGCGCGGGCATAACGGAAAATATGTTTTCCATTTGTTTCACTATTCGGGCGGGCCGCAAAAGCAAGCGTCCGTCCTGCGTTTGCGAAAAGGCCGTCTGAAAATTTCAGACGGCCTTCATCAATTCCAATCCGTTACGCTTCGACCGGTTTGCCGCGCAGGGAGAAGGTGTAGGCTTCGGTGATTTCCAAATCGATCATTTGGTTGATCATATCGGGCGTGCCGGTGAAGTTGACCACGCGGTTGTTGGCGGTACGGGCTTGGAGCTGGTCGGGGTCTTTTTTGGAGATGCCTTCGACCAGACAGCGTTGAACCGTGCCGATCATAGTTTGGTTGATGCGGGCGGTTTCGGCTTCGATGACTTCGTTCAGGGCTTCGAGGCGGCGCACTTTTTCGGCGTGCGGGGTGTCGTCCGGCAGGTTGGCGGCGGGTGTGCCGGGGCGCGGGCTGTAAATGAAGACGAAGCTCAAATCGAAGGCGATGTCTTTGACCAGCTTCAGGGTTTGCTCGAACTCGCGCTCGGTTTCGCCGGGGAAGCCGACGATGAAGTCGCTGCTCAGGCACAAGTCGGGGCGGATGGCGCGCAGTTTGCGGATGATGGACTTGTATTCCAAGGCGGTGTAGCCGCGTTTCATCGCGCTCAATACGCGGTCGGAACCGCTTTGAATCGGCAGGTGCAGGTGCGACACCAGCTTGGGCAGGTCGCGGTAGCACTCGATAATCGAGTCAGTAAACTCGCGCGGGTGGCTGGTGGTGAAGCGCATACGCTCGATGCCGGGGATTTCGTGGACGATGCGCAGCAGGGTGGCGAAGTCGCAGATTTCGCCGTCTTCCATTTCGCCGCGATAGGCGTTGACGTTTTGTCCCAAGAGGTTGATTTCTTTCACGCCTTGCTGGGCGAGGTTGGCGATTTCGGTCAAAACGTCGTTCAGCGGGCGGGAGAATTCTTCGCCGCGGGTGTAGGGGACGACGCAGAACGAGCAGTATTTGGAACAGCCTTCCATGATGGACACGAATGCTGCGCCGCCTTCGACGCGGGCGGGCGGCAGGTGGTCGAATTTTTCGATTTCGGGGAAGGAAATATCGACTTGCGACAGGCCGCTGGTTTCTTTATCTACAATCATTTTGGGCAGGCGGTGCAGCGTTTGCGGGCCGAAAACGACGTCCACATAAGGCGCGCGTTTGATGATGTTTTCGCCTTCTTGGGAGGCGACGCAGCCGGCAACGCCGATGATGAGGTCGGGATTTTTTTCTTTGAGCGGGCGCACGCGGCCTAAGTCGGAGAACACTTTTTCCTGCGCTTTTTCACGCACGGAGCAGGTGTTGAAGAGGATGATGTCGGCTTCGTCGGCTTCGGTCACTTGTTCGATGCCGCCGTTTTCTTCGGCGAGTACGGCGAGCATTTTTTCACTGTCGTATTCGTTCATTTGGCAGCCGAAGGTGCGGATAAATACTTTTTTCATGATGTTTTGTTACTGTCTGCAATGGTTTTACGCCCCTGCGGGGGCAAAAAAGCAAGGCCGGACGCCTTGCGCTTTTCGGTTTTCAGACGGCCTGCGGGCAGATGGCCGGGCCGTCTGAAAACAAACCGCCGATGCGGAACGCTATATTTATTTTGCCTGCGCCGCGGCGGCTTTTTCTTTGAACGCGGCCACTTCGTCGTCGTTCAGCAGCCAGAGTTCGCGGATGACGCCCGCAGCATCGCGCTTCACGGCCACGGGTTTGCCCGACTGCACGGTCAGCCTGCCCAACACGAGGAAGCGGTCGTTTTCGTCCCTCAGGCGGACGCCGCGCGCAAGCTGGAATGTGGCGGCGTTGCCGTCTATCCAGCCCAGCGTCAGTACCTTCATCCATGAAAAACCGCCGCTGCTCAATTCTACATAAGGCAGGTCGATTCGTTTTAAAACGGCAACATCCATATCGTCCGGCAGGGTGCGCGCCCAAGTCAGCGACGACAGGAGCAATATCGAAACAGCAATGAATCCGCGTAACATGTTTATCTTTCTTAATACTTAATAATCGGTACAGGGGCGGGATTATAACACAGCGGGGCAAAACATGCCCATAGTGGTTGTTTTTACAGAACAATTTTTACGGCGCGCGCAAACGGGCCGGCGCAGTGTCAAAGGCCGTCTGAAAAACGCGATAAATGTTAGAATATCCCCGTTTTGAATCCCGTTTTACCGTGCTGGAACCGCGTTTTCAGACGGCCTCGAAAGGAATGATTATGACCGACCGCAACGAAACCCTGTTCAACCGCGCCAAAGCCATCATCCCCGGCGGCGTAAACTCCCCCGTCCGCGCATTCGGCAGCGTCGGCGGCGTGCCGCGTTTCATCAAAAAAGCCCAAGGCGCGTATGTTTGGGACGAAAACGGCACGCGCTACACCGATTACGTCGGTTCGTGGGGGCCTGCGATTGTGGGACACGCGCACCCCGAAGTCATTGAAGCCGTGCGCGAAGCCGCGTTGGGCGGTTTGTCGTTCGGCGCGCCCACCGAGGCGGAAATCGTCATCGCCGAAAAAATCGCCGAACTCGTGCCCAGCGTCGAACAACTGCGGCTGGTCAGCTCCGGCACCGAAGCCACCATGTCGGCCATCCGCCTCGCGCGCGGCTTTACCGGCCGCGACAAAATCATCAAGTTCGAAGGCTGCTACCACGGCCATTCCGACAGCCTGCTGGTCAAAGCCGGCAGCGGCCTGCTCACCTTCGGCAACCCTTCTTCCGCCGGCGTGCCGGCCGATTTCACCAAGCACACGCTGGTGCTCGAATACAACAACACCGCCCAACTGGAAGAAACGTTTGAAAAAATCGGCGGCGAAATTGCCTGCGTGATTGTCGAACCGTTCGCAGGCAATATGAATCTGGTCAGGCCGTCTGAAAACTTCGTCCGCGCCCTGCGCTCCCTCACCGAAAAACACGGCGCGGTGTTGATTTACGACGAAGTGATGACCGGCTTCCGCGTCGCGCTCGGCGGCGCGCAGTCGCTGCACGGCATCACGCCCGACCTCACCACGATGGGCAAAGTCATCGGCGGCGGTATGCCGCTGGCGGCGTTCGGCGGGCGCAAAGACATCATGGCCTGCATCTCCCCGCTGGGCGGCGTGTATCAGGCGGGTACTTTGTCGGGCAACCCCGTGGCCGTGGCGGCCGGGCTGAAAACACTGGAAATCATCCGGCGCGAAGGCTTCTACGAAAACCTGACCGCGCGCACCGAACAGTTGGTTAAAGGCTTTCAGACGGCCGCCGCCAAGGCGGGCGTGGCGTTTACCGCCGACAGCGTGGGCGGCATGTTCGGCCTGTATTTTGCCGACCATGTGCCGCAAAACTACGCCGACATGGCGCGCTCGAATACCGACGGTTTCAAACATTTCTTCCACGGCATGCTCGACCGCAATACCGCCTTCGGCCCGTCCGCCTACGAAGCAGGCTTCGTCTCCGCCGCGCACACGCCCGAGCTGATAGACGAAACCGTGGCGGCAGCGGAAGCGGTGTTCGCCGGAATGGCTGGATAACGGGCATCCGTTTGTAACAGAGGCCGTCTGAAAATTCTTTCAGACGGCCTCTTGCCATTTCTGCGCCCCGCGCTACAACCTCGTTACGCTCAACACGCCTTTGACGTCGCCGAGGCTGGCGAGGACGCGCGGGAGGTCGTTAACTTGTTTGACTTCCAGCGTAAACCTCATGCTGGCTTCCAAGTCGCGGGACTGGGTTTGCACGGCGGTAACGTTGAGTTTATGGCGGGCAAGTGCGTCGGATACGTCGCGCAAAAGCCCCGAACGGTCTTGGGCGCGGATTTCGACATCGACGGCGAACACTTGTCCTTCCTGCAACGCCGCCCAGCTTGCGTCCAGCACTTTTTCAGGCGCTTGTTCGGCGAGGTGTTGGAAAGAGGGGCAGGTTTTGCGGTGTACGGAAATGCCGCGTTCGCGGGTAACGAAGCCGACAATATCGTCGGGTGGTGCGGGTTTGCAGCATTTGGCAAGCGTGGTCATCAAGCCGTCTTCACCATCGATGAGTACACCCGTTTTGCCGCCTTTTTTGATTTTGGACTGTTTGACGATGGTGGTTTCGCTGACGGGCACGGGCGGCGGTTCGTTCAGCGTGCCGCAGGCTTTCTGGATGGCACGATTGGAAATCTCGCCCTGTCCGACGGCGGTATATAGGTCGTCGAGTTTTTTATAGCCGAGGTTTTCGGCAAGCTCTTGCAGGTTGGGTTTGGGCGTGAGTTTGGCAAGCTGTTTGTCGAGTTGGACGCGGCCTTCTTCGCGCACGGTATCGGCGTTTTGCTGACGGATGTAGGCGCGGATTTTGCCGATTGCCTTGCTGGATTTGACCCAGCCCTCGTAGAGCCAGTTGACGGAAGGATGCCCTTCTTTGGCGGTAATGATTTCGACGCGCTGTCCGTTTTCAAGCGGGGTGGACAGCGGCACGATTTGCCCTTCGACTTTCGCGCCGCGGCAACGGTCGCCGATGCTGCTGTGCAGGGCATAGGCGAAGTCGATGGGGGTCGCGCCCGTAGGCAGGGAGAGGACTTTGCCATGCGGGGTCAGGACGTAAATCGTGTCGTTGAAAAGCTCAGTTTTGAAGGCGGCGGCGAGGTCTTCCTTGCCGCTTTCCGCCATGTTTTCGCGCCAGTCCAAGAGTTGGCGCAACCAGGCGATTTTCTGCTCGTAGGCGGAATCGCCTTTGCCGCCCTCTTTATAACGCCAGTGGGCGGCGACACCGAATTCGTTGAATTGGTGCATATCGAAGGTGCGGATTTGCACTTCCACGCCCTTGTCTTCCGGGCCGACGATGACGGTGTGCAAACTTTTATAGCCGTTGCCTTTGGGGTTGGCGATGTAGTCGTCGAACTCGCCGGGAATGGGCTGCCAGAGGCTGTGGACGATACCCAGAGTGGTGTAACACTCGGGAACGGTATCGACCAGAATCCGCACGGCGCGGATGTCGAACAGCCCGTCGAAGCTGAGTTTTTTCTTCACCATTTTTTTGTAAATGGAGTAGATGTGTTTCGGGCGGCCGGCGACTTCGAAATGGACGTTGTATTTTTTGAGTTCGCCGCGCAAGATGTTAAGGAAGTTTTCGATGTATTCGAGGCGTTCGGTGCGTTTTTCGTCCAAAAGCAGCGCGATTTCGCGGTATTTTTCGGGTTCTTGATGGCGGAAGCCGAGGTCTTCGAGCTGCCATTTAAGCTGCCACACGCCCAGACGGTTGGCGAGCGGGGCGAAAATGTCGAGGGTTTCTTTGGCGACGGCGCGTTTTTCAGGGCTGTCGGGGATATTGCTGAGAAACTGCATGGTGCGGGTGCGCATGGCGAGTTTGATCAACACGACGCGGATGTCGGTGACCATCGCCAGCAGCATTTTACGCATGGTTTCGGCTTGCTGCGCGCGCTCTTCGGGTGTGGCGAGGCTGTCCACACGGGCGAAGTGGGTGAGCTTCTGCACTTCGTCCACACCTTTGACCAGCTCGCAGATGGTTGCGTTGCACTGCTCGGTAACGACCTGCTGCCAGTCGGGACAGTAACCCGAAATAGCGGCAAGGAGGGTGGCGGCGACGGCATCGGGCAGCAAATCCATGTCGTTGACCATCTGCGCCGCCCCCATCAGATTGCTCAACAACGGCTCTCCGCTGTCGGTCTTCGCTTCGGCGGGATAATGCTGCTGTGCCAGTTTCAAGGCCGTCTGAAGCAGCCGCACATCTTTGTCGGGCAACCCTGCAAGATAACCGTCGAACCAGCCGCGGTAATTTTCAAGGTCGGGCGCGATACTGCTCGGAGTGTGGAGGATGCCGTTCATGGTGCTTCCTAGATAGGTGTCGGAACAAACCGGCCGCAAGACGGCGGCCTTGAGAGAGGATTATTGACTGTTTGTCGGTCGTTTATATTGTATCAAAAACGGGTAGGATTAATAATATCTATTGAGCCTATATTAAATAGGCCTAATACCGTAGAACCGTCCGCAGCCCTTGTTTCAGACGGCCTGAAATGCTATGTTAGCCCTATCCGCCACCCATTCGGAGCATGAACATGAAGCTTTATATATACGATCATTGTCCGTTCTGCGTCCGCGCCCGCATGATTTTCGGCCTGCGCGGCGTAGAAGTGGAAAACATCATCCTCGCCAATGACGACGAAGACACCCCCATCGGCATGATTGGTGCCAAACAAGTCCCGATTCTGGAAAAAGACGACGGCACGTTTATGGGCGAAAGCCTCGACATCGTGCACTATATCGACGTAACGGCTGGCAAAGGCCGTCTGAAAACCGAAGTCCGCCCCGAATTGCAGGCGTGGCTCGACAAAGTCGGCGAATACAACAACCACCTTGCCCAGCCGCGCCTAGTCAAAATCGGCCTGCCTGAGTTCGCCACCGAATCAGCGATACAATACTTCATTAATAAAAAAGAGAAAAACATCGGCAACTTCGAAACCAACCTAAACGAAACCGCACAATATCTGGAGCGGCTCAACCAAGACCTTGCCCAACTGGAAACCCTCACCGCTTCCGGTTCGGGCGGCATCGGCGGCGAAATCGGCATGGAAGACATCTTGACCTTTCCGATTCTGCGCAACCTCACCGTCGTCCGCGGCGTACAGTGGCCGGCGAAAATCGCAGACTACTTAGCGCGGATGAGCGCGCAAAGCGGCGTACCGCTCTATTTCGACCGCGCCTTGTGAAAACCCGCTTCCATAAGCGCCAAAGGCCGTCTGAAAACTTTTCAGACGGCCTTTGTTTATATTATTTGTCTAACCGGACCAGCTTCCCCTTGATATTGGCAGATGTTTCCCCCACCCTACACCTCGCGGGAAGTTTCAAGCAGCCGCCTACCAACCGTTTCCAACCGCTCCTAAATTTGCCAACCGACTGTGGCAACTACATATTTTCCCTTAACCGCGCGTCATCCGCATCGCGGGCGCATCGTGCTGCATCTGTTCTAACCGCGCAATTTCCTCCTGTTCCTGCCGTTCATACAGTGCGGCAGCTTCCTGCATTGTGCTGCGTCCGATATCGGAAGCCAGCAGACTGTCCAAAGCTGCATGCATTTTGTCGTCGTCATCCGACAGCAGGGCGGCGAAACCGTATTCGCAAAATTCTTCAGCAGAAGCGTTTTTGGCTAAGGGTTTGCTAATGTCAATATTCGCAGCTAAATCGTGTTGCGTATCTTGTTCGTTTTCAGAAATTAGTTTGTGATACCACTCCTGTTTCGGCATGGGATGCGTCCGTTTATCGGGAGGTGTGTTCAACGGGCTATCGATTATCTGATTCGGAATACTGTCGAATGCTTTTCTGTTATCCAAAACTTTAACGGCACCTTCATCATTGATTAATCCAAAGATTTTTTTGTCGTAGATTTTGGCATGGCGCAAAGCACTATAAGTGAAATCGACACAACTGTTGCTAAAAGCAGCATACCAATCTTTATTAAATCCGTACTGTTCGGGATTTTTTCCAAATGCTTTCAGCGCCTCGTACTGTTCTTTAGTAATTTCCATCGTGCGCTTATAGTAAGGATTCTGATAAATATTAAATTCATCATCTTCAACGATACCTGGAGCTGAAACATAGGGGAATCCAGTAGGCGCAAAACCCCAACCTTGTGATTTTTCCCCATCACTAATTGAGTAATAGACATGGCCTGAAATGGAAGGTGCACCTTTTGTCTTGGGAGTTCCTGGAGCGGCTATATAAAGCGTTAAAGTATATTTTTGCATAACTAACCCTCACTAATTAAAAACAGAAAAATTGATGAAATAACTAATTCATTATCCGTTTTTTACGCCGATTTATGCGCCATAAAATAAGAGCCCATAATACCAATATCGCTACATATATCGGCCAGAAAATCGCCAAAATCATCCATGCATAATCAGCCCCATGTATTTCTTTAAGCCCTAACGGAGCATCCGCTTGAATATCTATTACTTCGCCAGCCAACACAGGACTTACCGAAACCACTTTAGCCTGCCAACGATTACTACCTGATTTTTCAGAAAATTTAGTACATTGCCCAATCGGAGACAGATTCCTCCATTTCATGTTTGTACTTGATGATGATTTATTCATCGCTTCCATACGGCAAGGTTTACTATTATTTAAAATAATATCAATTATTACAGGTTCTCCTTGGCAGATAGGTTTCCCTGTTTTAATGGAATAAGCACAATCCCCCAAATCCCTATTACGCTTTTCCCATTCTTCAGTACCGTAACGGGAATCATCGATTTGAAATCCCAATTTTAAGGGGATTCCATCAGTATCAAAGGGGCGCCAAACCTGCCATTGCACTTCCTGCCCTGGCGTCAGTTTTAATTGCGTACCCGATAAAGAAGAAGACAGTACACTCAAACACATAAATGCGGCAAACAACAACACTGCCAAGCACCAAATCTTCCAGCCTAAAGTCATTTTGAATTTCATAATGTACTCACCCGTTTTCCAACTTAAGATTACCAACATCCGCTGCCTGATTTCAGTAAAAACCAAATTATATCTTTCATTTCCATTTTCTATTATGTTGATTCCCTCTGGAAAGTAGGACAGTTGATTTGAAAAATAAATTCCAAATTCTTCTAGTTTGATATCTCCAATTTCGGAAATTCCGTCTTCAATTTTATTTCTTAATTTTGTTAACATAAAATCATTCCTATTTTACTTTATTGCAAGTAGCCACCTTTTTCCAATTCACCACTCGGCAAATCTGTATAATATTGAATCCCCATACTAGGTTCATCAAACCGACGAATTTATCAAAAAAATCCCGAAACGACGGCGTTCGGCAATACTGCTATCGGTTTCATCGGTTATTTCCATTTTTGCAGATAAACAAAGGCCGTCTGAAAACTTTTCAGACGGCCTTTGTTTATTTTTTCTTCATTCTAATTAAACTGTTAGCTATCATCACGCTCAGGCCCAGCCAAATCAGGCCGTAGCCGGCGAGGGCGCTGTTTTCGAGCGGTTCGTCCAGCCAGAGTACCGCGATGACGAACAGTAAAATAGGTTCGAGATAACTCAGCATGCCGAATACGGCCATCGGCAGCATGTTGTTGGCCTGAAGGTTCAGATACATCGCTAGCGCGCTGTTGATGCCGATCAGAACGATGAATGCAATCAAACTCGGTTGAGCAGCTATCATGCCTAGGCTGTCGGAAAAGAAAACGATATACACCAGCATACAGGGGGTGATGATAATCAAGTCGATGAGCAGGCCGATAAGGGACGGCACGCCCAGTTTGCGGCGCAGCAGGTAATACAGCGGATAGGTGCCGAACACCCACACCGTCGCCCATGAAAATGCGCCGTTGCGCCACAGTTGGCAGGCGACGCCGGCGCAGGCCAGTGTTACGGCAAGGCGTTGCGGGCCGCCCAGCCGTTCTTTGAACCAAATCCTGCCTACCAACATCATGGCCAGCGGAAACAGGAAATAACCCATGGCGACGTTGATGCCCTCGCCGTTGACGGGCGATCAGACAAACAGCCAAAGCTGGCTGGCGAGTATCGGCGTAGGCAGGATGACGAGCAGCCAGCGTTTCCAGTTTTTGCCGATGCCGGCGGCGAAATTCAGCGCGCCCTGCCAACTGTGTGTCAGGCTTGCCAAGGCGAACAGGGCAAACAACATTCCGACCATGCGCCATGCGAATACATCGGTACCGTTCATCGGTTTCATCCAGCTGCTGTACAGAAACAGCATGGCAAACAGTACGTTGGACGCAACGGCGGCGAGTACGCCTTTGGCGGTCTGCGGCATTGTTTCAGACGGCATCGTTTTCTCCGGACGTGTTTTAATTAGTATGCCGTGTAATTTTTTATGCGCCGTAATTCGGTTGTAAGAGTGCGCACGGCTGGCGTTCGCGGCGGCTGCGGCGGTTGCGTCCGGCGATTTTTCCGCAGGCCGCGCCCGGATCGGTTTTATCGGCATGAGTTTTGTCGCTGCGTTCGCCTGCCTTGCGCGCGTTGTCGCGCCGGCGTTCGCGGCGGCTTTCAGACGGCCTGCTTTCTTCGGAAGACGCGGTATCCGCCCCGCCCCACCACTGCGGCTCGAAACCTTCGATGCGTTCGACTGCCAAGTCGTTGCCGGTCAATTCTTTGATGGCTTCAAACATTTTTTGCTCGGTTTTGTCCATCAGGGAAATGGCAACGCCGTCCGCGCCCGCCCTGCCAGTGCGTCCGATGCGGTGGACGTAGTCTTCGGGCTGGGTAGGTAGCTCATAGTTGATGACGAAGGGCAGCTCGGCGATGTCCAAACCGCGTGCGGCGACGTCGGTGGCGACAAGGACGCGCAGGCTGCCTTCTTTGAAGGCGTTGAGGGTTTCGAGGCGGCTTTGCTGGGACTTGTCGCCGTGGATGGATTGGGCGGCAAGGTTGCGGCGCACGAGGTCGCGGGTAACTTGGTCGACGCTTTGTTTGGTTTTGCAGAATACGATGACTTGGTTCATCTGCAAATCGACAATCAGCCGCTCTAAGAGATTGCGTTTTTTGAGCGCGTCAACGGCGATGATGTGTTGCTCGACATTGGCGCTGGTGGTGTTTTGCGCGGCGACTTCGACGATTTCGGGCGCGTTCATGAAGTCTTTGGCGAGTTTGCGGATGGGCGGGGCAAAGGTTGCGGAAAAGAGCAGGGTTTGGCGTTGCTTGGGCAGCATCTGCATGATTTTGCGGATGTCGTCGATGAAACCCATATCCAGCATGCGGTCGGCTTCGTCGAGAACGACGATTTCGACTTTGTTTAAGTTGATGTTTTTCTGTTTGACGTGGTCAAGCAGCCTGCCGACGGTGGCGACGACGATTTCGCAGCCGGCGCGCAGGTCGGCGGTTTGTTTGTCCATGTTGACGCCGCCGAAGAGGACGGTGTGCCGCAGCGGCAGGTTTTTGATGTAGCCCTGCACGTTTTGGTCGATTTGGTCGGCAAGCTCGCGCGTCGGGGTCAACACCAGCATACGCACGGGGTGCATCGCGGGCGAAGTGCTGGAGGTAGCGTAGCGCTTGAGCCGTTCCAACGCGGGCAGCATAAAGGCAGCGGTTTTGCCCGTGCCGGTTTGGGCGGCAGCCAAGAGGTCGTGGCCGGCGAGTGCTTTGGGGATGGCAGCGGTTTGGATGGGGGTCGGGGTTTCGTAGCCTTGCTCGGTCAGCGCGGAAACGATTTCGCTGCCCAAGCCGAGGGATGCAAATGGATTCATATCGGTCGTCTCTCTGTTCAGACGGCCTTTTGCGGTATGCAGGCCGTCTGAAAAATAGTGTGTCGGATGCAAACAGACGGTTTGCTTCGAACTTCGGATTATGCCACAAAACATACCGCTTTATCAGGCCGCAGGGATGCACCGACCGAAGGGCCGATACATATCAGGCCGTCTGAAACTGAGTTTTCAGACGGCCTGGAAGACAGGATGAAGGTCAATGCGGATTTACTTCTCACCAATCCTGCACCCGCTTCAAATCGTTCTGCGCCAGCGTGTCGGCGTGTTCGTTGCGGCTTTTGTATTCCCTGTTTTGCAAGATGCTGTTGGCGACGTAGTTTAGATGTATTTTTGCGGCTTCGGCGGCATCGGCAGAGCGGCGTTCCAAGATGGCTTCGTAGATGGCGCGGTGTTGGGCAATCAGCTTCGGGCGCGGGTCTTCGGTTTGGTTGAAGTAGATGATGCTGCTGCGCGTCTGGCGGTAGAGCATTTTGAGCAGGCCGCCGGAGAGGTGGCTGAAGAGGATGTTGTGCGCAGCGTCGGCGATGGTTTGGTGAAAACTCACGTCGGCTTCGGTTTGGTGTTCCAGATGGCCGCTTTCGCAGGCAGATTCAAATTTTTGCCGCCAAAAATCAATCCGTTTCAAATCGGCATCGGTGCGCCTCTCGGCAGCCAACGATGCCATGCAGCCTTCGATGTGGCAGCTGAAATCGAAAACGTCGGTTTCCCAGTTGGAATGTTTGCCGAGCAATTCCTGCCAGCTTTGGAGGAAATCCTGCTGCGGTTTGACGGAAACGTAATAGCCGTCGCCCTGCCGCGCTTCCAAAACCTGCCGTGCAATCAGGATGTTCAGCGCGACCCTGACCGACGGGCGCGATACGCCGAATTCTTCCGCCAGCGTGCGCTCGGGCGGGATTTTGCCGCCTTCTTCGTAAATGCCCGCCGCGATGCGTTCTTCCAAAACCGACAATACTTGGTCGCTGACTTTTTGCGGCCGAACCAGTTTCGCCATCTTTATCCCTCTTTTTTGTTTGATTCAGGGCGGGCCGGCCATTCGATAACGACGGTATTCTGCCCCATACAACAGCATCTGTTGCGTTTAAAATGCCTTTAAATAAAGCGTTCACCGGCTTTTGAAGCGGCTATATGGGGATTTTGGATATTTCCCATCCCAATCCATAAAAGACTGTCTGAAAACAAGACATCAGTGAAACGGGGTTTCGTCCAAGGTTTTCAGACGGCCTCCATTCCAAGCCGCAAAGCCGCGTTTTGAAATTGGACTGACCAATGCGGCGTATTCTAATAACAGCCCATACCCCCGTCAACATCCCGCCCCATGCTTTTCAAGCGCATCAAACCACACTGGACTGCATTTTACATCTTTAATAACAATCTGTTTTATTTGATTTTAAGCAGATACCCATCAAACAGGATAAGGCCGTCTGAAAAATAATTTTCCGGCATATCAAAGTTTTGCGAACCTGCGCGATTCCGATATTGGTTTAACCAATTATTCGGATGTATCAGAAAACATTGGGAGACTCTTCAGCCACAGGAACTTAGATTCAAAACCACGGCGCAGTTTTCTGCCTCTTTATCGACATACTGCCGCTGCCTCAGGCTTACGTTTTGCCGTGAACGCCGGTTCTCCCCCAACAAATAACATCCGGGCAAACATTCCGCTTTAACAGCACAAACTTTTGAGTTCGGACTGTTTTTGTTTTTGTCATTAACACTCCGCCTATTCCCTTAGCGTAAACTTACATCATGATTTGAAACTAAATCCGCCGAATCCAATCTCTAACACAGGACCGCCCAATGATGTCCGAATGCGTTTGCCGCATCGGCGGATCACGGCTTCTGACGACCATAAACAGACTAAGGATTATACAAATGAAAAAATTATTGATTTCGACAATCGCAGCTGGTTTGATGTTAAGCGCATGTGCCAGCAACAAGTCTGCGGAAGAAAACCAAGCTCCGCAGCAGATGAGCGTTGAAGAAGCGAAACAGCAATGCCAACAGGCCGGCGGAGCCGGTCAGGACAGCGCCACTTTTGACGCATGTATGAAAGGCAAAGGTTTCGAACGCGTATCCGTTCCCGCACAAGCTGCTCCCGCTCCGACTCAGGAAGCGGTTCCGGCTCCCGCTCCGGCTGTTCCGGCTAAAAAATAAGGCCGTCTTTGTTTACTCCCTAACAAGCAGTCGTTTAAAAGCGGCAAAAGGCCGTCTGAAAATTTCAGACGGCCTTTTGTTTTGGCGTCAGCATGGCATGAGAGGTTGACTGTGCCGCCATGACGAACCGTCTGACGTCTGCCCTCTTCCATGCGGAATCTTCCCGAAAAGCGGAAAAAGAGGCCGTCTGAAAACGTAAATCCTGTTTTCAGATGGCCTCTTATGCTTGAACGCAACGCTTATTTCGACGAGCCTTCGGTTTCACCGGTCATACGTTTCAAACCGCCGCCGAGCGCTTTATACAAATCGGCAAGATTTTCCAAACGGGTCAACTGGTTAGACAACAGGGCCGTATCGGCGCCATAACTGCTGCGTTCGGCATCCAGCAAGTCCAGCGCACTGGAAACGCCGTGTTTGTAGCGCAGGCGGACCAAACGCAACGCATCGGCGTAAGCCTTGCTCTGCCGGCGGTTGGCGGCATAGGTTTTGTCCAACTGTTCGCGGGCGACAAGTGCGTCGGAAACGTCGCGGAAAGCCGACTGCACGGCCGCCTCATAATTCACAATCTGAACCTGCTGCTGGATTTTGGCGTAATCCAAATTGGCTTTGTTGCTGCCCCAGTTGAAAATCGGCAGGTTGATGGTCGGCGCAAACGCCCATGTGCGGTTGCCGCCTTTAAACAGGCCGCTCAATTCGGTCGAACCCGTGCCTATGGTGCTGGTCAGGCTGATGCTGGGGAAAAACGCCGCGCGCGCCGCGCCGATATTGGCATTGGCTTTTTTCAAATCAAACTCGGCGGCACGGATGTCGGGCCGGTTCAGCAATACTTCTGAAGACAGGCCGGCCGGCAGCTTGGTGATTTTAAACTGCTTGTCCAACGGCAGCGGTGCAGGCAGGTCTTCGGAAATCGGGCCGTTTATCAACACGGCCAACGCATTGCGCGCCTGTTCCCTGTTTTTAACGGCGTTTTCATAATCTGCTTTGGCCGATTCTATCAGTGCCTGCTGCTGGCTCAGATCGACGGCGGAAATGACACCCGCCTTGTGTTTCAACTGCGTCAGTTTGAAAGTCCGCTCGCGCGATTTCAACACGTTTTGCGCCAGCTTCATCGAATCTTGGGCATAGAGTTCGTTGAAATAGGCTTTGGCCACCGAAGCAATCAGGCTCAAATGGGCCGAATCGCGCGCGGCAAGGCTGCTGAAATAAGTTTGCAGCGCGGCTTGGGTATTGCTGCGTACTTTGCCGAACAGGTCCAATTCGTATGACGTTACGCCCAGTCCGACGTTATAGGCCGAAGAAACATAAGAATTGCCGGTCGAACTCAAATCCTTCGCCGTGCGGCCGCGCGAACCGCTACCGGTGGCATTGATGCCCGGCAGAAGGTCGGCGCGGCTAATCATATACTGCTTGCGCAGCCCTTCGGCGTTCAGTGCGGCGGTACGCAAATCGGTATTGCGCTCCAACGCAATGTCAATCAAACGGTACAGGCGCGGGTCGGCGAAATAGTCCTGCCATCCCAAGGAAGCCGCTTGGATGCCTGTTCCGGCCTGCGTATCGTATTTGAATGTTTCGGGCACGTTTACTGCGGGCTGTTCGTATTTCGGAATCATGGTACAGGCCGACAGGGCGACAGCAGCAGCCAGAACGCTCAAAACAGGCTTGAATGTGATATTTTTCATGTCTAATCCTCGTTATAGATGCCGTCTGAAAATTTCAGACGGCATCTGTTCGCTCAGTGTTTCTTATCCGAATCTTCTTCGTCTTCAAACGGAATGTCTTCAATCATCATCGCGCCGCTTTCGGCCGCATGTTTGGCGGCCATTTCGTGCTCGTGCGCAGTTTCTTTGAAGAATTTACGCACGATGACATAAAAGAGCGGCACAAGGAACACGGACAAAATCGTACCGATCAACATACCCCAGAACACGGTCGTACCGATGGCACGCTGGCTGGCGGAGCTGGCCCCGCTGGCGATATACAGCGGCACCACGCCCAAGATGAAGGCAAACGAAGTCATGATAATCGGACGGAAACGCAGGTGTGCCGCAGCCAATGCGGCCTGCAAGGCACTCTTGCCCTGAGCCTGCAAGTCTTTGGCAAATTCGATAATCAAAATCGCGTTTTTCGCACTCAGACCCATTACGGTGATGAAGCCGACTTGGAAATAGATGTCGTTGGTAAACGAAGGCACTTTACCGAGCAGCCCTTCAAACAGGTTGCGTCCGGTCACACCCAAAGCGGCACCAATCAAACCCAACGGAATCACTAAAATTACCGCCAGCGGAATCGACCAGCTTTCGTACAGTGCGGCAAGCACCAAGAATACGGCGGCGATCGACAAGGCATACAGAATCAGTGTTTGCGAACCGCCTTTGGCTTCTTCGCGCGACTGGCCGCCCCATTCGAGACTGTAACCACTGCCCATTTCGTCAACCATTTTCTGTACCGCCGCCATTGCCTGACCGGTAGATACACCTGTGGCGGGTGAAGCAGAAAGGCTCATTGCAGGATAACCGTTGAAGCGCACGCTTTGCTCCATGCCGTTTTCCCAAGAAACGGTGGCGATGGTGGAAAGCGGCACGGCGACGCCGGAACTGTTAGGCACGGTCAGGTTCAGGATGTCGGCGGGCTGCATACGGGAGTTTGCATCAGCCTGAACCATTACGCGTTGCAGACGGCCTTGGTTCGGGAAGTCGTTGACATAAGAAGAACCCAGCGAAGTCGCCAACGCAGTACGGATGTCGGAGAACGAAATACCCTGAGCGGCGGCGGCGGCACGGTTGATGTCGATTTTCAACTGCGGCGCATCTTCCAGACCGCTGGCACGGACGGTGCTCGGGTCAAACAGGCCGCTGGCGCGCATTTTCTGAATCAACTCGTTGCGTTTGGCCAGCAATGCGGCATGACCGGTATTGTTGCGGTCTTGCAGGTTGATGGTCAGACCGGAACCGTTGCCCAGCTCCATAATCGGAGGAGGCGTTACGGCAATACCGAAGCCGTCTTTAAGCGTACCCATCATCATGCCGGTCAGTTTGCCTGCAACCGATTCCGCATCGCTGCCCGGAGTTTTACGCTCGTTCCAGTCTTTGAGCATGGCAAAACCCATCGCCATGTTCTGACCGCTGCCCGAAAAGCTGAAGCCGGAAACGGTAATGATGTTTTCAATTTCAGGAATGCTTTTTGCCAACTGCGTTACTTGCGCCAGTGTCGCATCGGTACGCTCTTTGGTCGCGCCCGCAGGCAGTTGCACGCTGACCATGATGAAGCCTTGGTCTTCGGTCGGCAGGAAGGCAGTCGGCAGGCGCATAAACAGGAATACGCCCACAACCGCCAGGCCGATATAGACAATCATCATGCGGAAAGTCTTACGCAGCACTTTGGCAACCCAGCCTTCGTAGCCATGCGTCCAAGCGGTGAATTTTTTATTGAACCAGCCGAAGAAGCCTTTTTTCTCTTCGTGATGCCCTTTCGGAATCGGCTTGAGCATGGTGGCGCACAATGCCGGTGTCAGTGTCAGGGCAAGGAAGGCGGAGAATGCGATTGATGCCGCCATGGTCAGGGCGAACTGTTTGTAAATATTGCCGGTCGCGCCGCTGAACATCGCCAGAGGCACGAACACGGAAATCAGGACGGCGGTAATACCGATAACCGCGCCGGAAATCTGACCCATCGCCTTTTTGGTGGCTTCTTTAGGCGGCAAACCTTCCGTCGCCATAATGCGCTCGACGTTTTCGACGACCACAATCGCATCGTCGACCACGATACCGATGACCAATACCATTGCAAACATGGTCAGTACGTTAATCGACATGCCCATATAGGAGATGAAGGCAAAACCGCCCAACAGTGAAATCGGCACGACAATGGTCGGAATCAGCGTATAGCGGATGTTTTGCAGGAACAGGAACATCACCAAAAATACCAATGCGATGGCTTCCAAAAGCGTATGAATCACTTTTTGAATCGAAAGATCAACGAATTTAGAGGTATTGTAAGGGTTTTTCCAGCTCATGCCCTGCGGGAAGTATTTTTTCAAGGTCGCCATCTTTTCCTGCACGGCGGTAGCAGTTGCCAAAGCGTTACCGCTGTTGGACAGCATAACCGCCATACCGGTGGTGTTCACGCCGTTCAGACGGATTGAGGCGGAATAGTCTTCCATACCTAGGCTGACTTTTGCCACATCTTTCAGGTAGACGTTGGAACCATCGGTATTGGAAACCAGAATGATGTTGCCAAACTCTTCGGCCGTACTCAACTGACCTTGCGCCGTAACGGTCGCCGAAATGATCTGGCCTTGCGCGGCAGGCAGCGAACCGATGGAACCCGCGGAAATCTGAACGTTCTGAGCGGACAGCGCATTGGTTACCGTTGAAAACGACAAGTTGTAGTTTTGCAGTTTTTTCGGGTCAACCCAGATACGCATGGCACGCTGCGCACCGAATAACTGAACCTTGCCCACCCCGTCGATACGTTGCAGTTCGGGAACGATATTGCGCTGCGCGTAGTCGTTCATCTCCTCGATGGAATGTACGTCTGACGAGAGCATCACAATCATCAGAAAGTTGTCACGCGCTTTGGATACGGTAACGCCGTATTGCTGCACGGTAGCAGGCAGGTTGTTCAACACTTCGGAGAGTTTGTTCTGCACGTCCACCTGCGCCAAATCTTCGTCGGTTTCAGGCGTAAATGTGATGCTGACGCTGCCGCTGCCGCTGGAGTCGGCGGAAGTGGTCATATAGTCCAAGCCATCTACGCCATACATATTGCGTTCGATAACGGCAAGCACGCTGTCTTCCATTACCTGCGCGGACGCGCCAGGATAAGTGGCGGTCAGCGTAATGGTCGGTGCGGCAACGGACGGATATTGGGAAATCGGCAGGCTTCTGATGCCGATAATACCCGCCGCGATGATGAAAATCGCAATCACCCATGCGAAGATGGGACGGTCGATAAAAAACTTAGCCATTGATGCCTTCCTTATTTAGCCGCAGATGCCGGTTTGGCTTCAGAGGCCGCCTGAGCGGCCGGTTTGGCGGAAGAAGCGGCTGCCTGAGGAGCGGAAGCGGCGGATTTGCTTTCAGACGGCGTCCATTCTTTCGGCGTTACTTTCTTCGCACCCGACATGGCGGCGATACTGGCTCCTTCCACGACGACTTTGTCGCCATCGTTCAGACCTGCGGTGATAATCCAGTTGGTTCCCTGCTGCCGGGCAACTGTTACCTCGCGCGGCTCCATTTCGCCTTTGGCGTTCACAATAAGGACCGTATCTTTCGTGCCCCGGGTAACGGCCTGCTGCGGAACGACGAACGAGTCGGCAATATCGGCCTGCGGCAGACGCACGCGGACATACAGCCCCGGCAGCAATACATTGTCTTTATTCGGCACTTCCGCACGCAGCGTTACCTGTCCCGTGGTTTCGTTCACGGTCGGGTCGGCAAACAACAGGCGGCCCTTATGTGGATATTCCGTACCGTTTTCCAGCAAAATGCTCACTTCCACCACACCGTTTACCGCCTGCATTTTACCGTCGGCAATATCCTGCTTCAGACGCATCACGTCGGTAGCGGACTGGGTAAGGTTGACATACATCGGATTGGTTTGCTGGATGGTCGCCAGTACGGTACTGTCGTTCGCGCCGACCAGCGAGCCTTCGGAAACTTTGGATTGTCCGATATAGCCCGAAATCGGCGCGGTAATGCGCGAGTAACCGACGTTGATTTGCGCGGATTTAATCGCAGCTTTGGCCGATTTTACCGACGCTTCGCCGGAACGCTTGGATGCCACGGCGGCATCGTAATCCTGTTTGCTGATGGCATCGGCGGCCACCAACGGTTTATAGCGCGTCAAATCTGCATTGGCTTTCGCCAGAGAGGCTTCCGCCGTCGCCAGCTGCGCGCGCGCGCTTTCCAGCGAAGCGACGTAAGTCGCGTCATCAAGTTGGTAAAGCGGCTGCCCGGCCTTCACATAACTGCCTTCTTGAAACAAGCGTTTCTTGATAATGCCGCCGACTTGGGCGCGGACACCCGCCGAACGGAACGATTCCAGACGGCCGGGAAGGTCGGTGCTGATGGTAACCTGTTGCGGATGTACCGTAACCACCCTGACTTCGGGCGCGGGGGCCTGTTGGCCTGCTGCCGCACGGCCCTGCTGTCCGGCTTTGTCTTCACTCTTGCCGCAGGCAGACAGAGCCAGTGCCGTTGCCGCAGCGATTGCCGCTACGCGCAGCATCTTGTTAGAGACATGAAGAGTCATTATTTTTCCTATCTGAAATATGATGATAACGAATATTTGTTATTGAAAACGCGCTGCAAACCTATCGTACGGACCAACCGTCTGCACGGCCGTTTTTCCGAGCAATGCAGGCAAATGAGAATTACGAATGCGTACAACACATTGATACTTCTATTACATTTCAGCGCGGTATTATACATACATTCTTGCATGTTCCCAAGGATTTTTTTATAATCACAGACAGACTTGAAATACTTTTACACGACCGCTTCCGGACTTCAGCCATGAGAAAAACCAAAATCGAAGCATTGAAAACCAAAGAACATTTAATGCTTGCCGCTCTGGACACCTTCTACAAAAAAGGTATCGCGCGCACTTCGCTCAACGAAATCGCCCAAGCCGCAGGCGTAACGCGCGGTGCGCTGTATTGGCATTTCAAAAACAAAGAAGACTTGTTCGACGCCCTGTTCCAACGCATCTGCGACGATATCGAAAGCTGTATGCAGCAGGATTTGGAAAGCAATGCGGGAGAATGCTGGCCGAATTTCCGCCTGACCCTGCTGAAATTCTTCCAGCGTTTGGAAAATAACAGCATGCACTACAAATTCCACAACATTCTGTTTTTAAAATGCGAACATACCGAACAAAACGAAGCGGTCATCGCAATGGCCAACAAACACCAGCTGCTGTGGCGTGAAAAAATCACCACCATTCTTTCCGCATCCATCCGCCAGAGCGCCCTGCCTGAGGATTTGGACATCGACATGGCCGTCATTTTCCTCAACTCTATGCTCGACGGCCTGATTTGGCGGTGGTTCACTTCGCCGCAGTCTTTCGATTTGGGCACGACGGCCCCCCGCATGGTGGAAATTGCTTTGGACAATCTGCAAAACCACCCGCAACTGCGTAAGCAGGCGAATTAAAGCGTCCGAACATTAAAGAGAGGCCGTCTGAAAAATCATTTCAGACGGCCTCCCAACGTTATATGAGTCCTATACCAACCCTTCTTTTTCCACCCAAGCGGTAATATCGGCCTCCACTTCCTCAGGCGTACCCGGATTGCCGATTTTCACGCCGTATTCGTCCGCATCCAATTCTTCCAGAATCTCCAGTTGCGAATCCAGCATCCCTGCCTTCATATAATGCCCTTTGCGCGCCATCATGCGTTGCAGGTTCACTTCCTGCGGCGGCGTCAGGTGCACGAATACCACCTTTCCCTCCGCACCGCGCAGAATATCGCGGTAACTGCGTTTCAGCGCCGAACAGGTTACGACGGAATACGCCACCCCTTCACGCGACCGCTCCGTCATCCAGTCCCGCAACCGGCATAGCCACGGATAACGGTCTTCGTCGGTCAGCGGAATGCCCGCGCCCATTTTGTCGCGGTTTTCCTGCGTATGGAACTCGTCGCCTTCGGCATACGGGCAGCCATTCAAAAATCTCTGCAACGCAAGCGCAGCCGTGGTTTTGCCGCAGCCGCACACGCCCATCATCACAAAATGCACTGTCATTCCGCCTCTCCTTCCTATATCCAATCAAACCAAAACGAAGGCCAACGCCGACAATGCAAATCCGATGGCCGCAATCAGCGTTTGGTTGACCGTCCACGTTTTCAGCGTCGTCGGCACGTCCATATCCAGCAGGCGGCCGACCAGCCAGAAGCCCGAATCGTTGAAATGGCTGCAACCGACCGAACCTGCCGCCGTCGCTAACACCACACATGCAAGCTGCCAGTCGCTGAAACCTGCGGCGGCAACGGCCGGAGCCATCAGCGCGGCGGCGGTCGTCAATGCGACCGTTGCCGAACCTTGCGCCACGCGCAACGCCAGCGCCACCAAGAAACAGCCCAGCAAAACGGGAATACCCAAATCCGCCATACTGTCGGCCAGTGCCTTGCCGATACCCGATGCACGCAACACGCCGCCGAACATGCCGCCCGCGCCGGTAATCAAAATCACCGAGCAGACCGGACCGAGCGCGCCGTCTATGGTTTTCTCCAGCGCACTGGCTTTATCGCCGCGTTTGCGTCCCAGCACGATCATTGCCGCCAACACCGAAATCAACAACGCTACGGGTGTCGAACCCAACATCTGCAAAATCTGAACCCAACTTTCGCCCGCATCGACCACTTTCTCGCTGATTAAGGTGGCCAGACCGGTATTCAGGAAAATCAACACCATAGGAATCAGCAAGATACCGATAACCGTCGCCGCGGAGGCCGGTTCCTGCGGCTGGTCCGCATCTTGCGCGCCGCCGCTCAGAAAATCGGGAACGGGGACATGAATCGTGCGCCCAAGCACTTTGCCGAGCAGATAACCGCTGAAATACCATGCGACGAACGCCACCGGCAGCCCGATAATCAGCACATGGCCGATATTCGCACCGTAAAATTCCGCCGAAGCAATCGGCCCGGGATGCGGCGGCAGGAAGACGTGCATCACCGAAAACGCGCCGATGGACGCCAGCGCATAAGGCAGCACATCCTGTTTCATACGCCGCGCGGTGGCAAACACAATCGGCAGCATCACCATCAGTCCCGCGTCAAAGAAAATCGGAAAACCGAAAATCAGCGAAGCCACCCCCAGCGCAAACGGCGCGCGTTTCTCGCCGAACGCCCGCACCAGCGCATCGGCCAGCGACTGCGCGCCGCCGGACGTTTCCACCAGCCGTCCCAGCATCGCGCCCAAGCCGACCAGCAAGGCCACGCTGCCGAGCGTGCCGCCGAAGTTTTTGACCAGCACGTCGTTGACGATATGGTTCATCGGCAGCCCCGTCGCCACCGCCGTGGCCAGGCTGACCAGAATCAGCGTCAGCAGCGCATGGATACGGAACTTCACAATCAGCACCAAAATCAGCAGCACCGCGCCCGCGGCAATGCCCAAGAGCGTGCCCGCACTTAAAGTCTGCGTCCAGTTTTCCATTTCGGATACCTCTGAGTAGAAAAAATACAAATAATATGCCGTTCATATCCAAGATAGCACGAACCTGACGCGACAGCGCCACCGTTTCAACCGTTTTCAGTTAACCGTTTATTTCCAAATTAAAAAAGGCCGTCTGAAAAACGGCTTTCAGACGGCCTTCGCGAAAACGGCGGTTGTTAAAGCTGAAACATTCGTTCATATGCCGAACGAAGCCTGTAATCGGATTTCATTATCCCGCTTCCGCCGTTTTCAGACGGCCTCGGCAACGATGGCGCACGGAAGGCGCGGCGCGGGCAAAAGTCGGACATCCCGCTGCGCTTTCGGGTAGAATACGGGCTTTGTGTTTATCAGGCCGTCTGAAAATATGTCTTCCGCCCCGTCTTCAAAAATCCCCTATTTCCTGTTGTCCGCACTGGCCGTCGCATCCGACCAGTTCAGCAAACTGGCCGTGCTGGAGAGTTTCCGCTTCATGGAGCGGCTGAACATCGTCCCCGGCTTTTTCGACCTGACGCTGGTATACAATACCGGCGCGGCATTCAGTTTTCTGGCCGACCAAGGCGGCTGGCAAAAGTTCTTTTTTCTGGTGCTGGCCGCCGTCATCAGCCTATACCTTGCCCGCGCCATCTGGCGCGACGACTTCGGGCGCTGGGGCAAAATCGGCGCGGCAATGATTATCGGCGGCGCGGTCGGCAACGTCATCGACCGTTTGCTTTACGGCCATGTGGTTGATTTTTTATTGTTTTACTGGCAGGATTGGTTTTATCCGGCCTTTAACATCGCCGACAGCTTCATCTGCGTAGGCGCGGTGCTGCTGGTAGTGGACGGTTTGAAAAACAAAAAACCGTCCGAAAATGGAAATAAAGAAAAACAATAAACGGAATCACACGCAATGTCTGAAAAAACCATTATTCTGGCCAACCCGCGCGGCTTCTGCGCCGGTGTCGACCGGGCTATCAGTATCGTGGAGCGCGCGCTGGAAGAATTCGGCGCGCCGATTTATGTGCGTCATGAAGTGGTGCACAATAAATTCGTGGTGGACAATCTGCGCGAAAAAGGTGCGGTCTTTATCGAAAACCTGTCCGAAGTGCCTGCCGGCGCAACCCTGATTTACTCGGCGCACGGCGTGTCCAAAGCTGTACAGGAAGAAGCCAAGGCGCGCGGCTTCCGCGTGTTCGACGCTACCTGCCCGCTGGTAACGAAGGTACACAAGGAAGTGGCGCGGCTGGACGCGCAAGACTGCGAAATCATCATGATAGGCCACAAAGGCCATGTCGAAGTCGAAGGCACGATGGGCCAACTGCCGCCGGGCAAAATGTTTCTGGTCGAAACGGTCGAAGACGTGGCGCGGCTCGAAGTCAGAAATCCCGACAAGCTGGCCTATGTCAGCCAGACCACGCTCTCGGTCGACGAAACCAAAGACATCATCGCCGCACTGAACGCGCGCTTCCCCAACATCCGCAACCCGCATAAAGAAGACATCTGCTACGCCACCACCAACCGTCAGAAAGCCGTCAAAGAGCTGGCGGAAGAATGCGATTTGGTGATTGTGGTCGGTTCGCCCAACTCCTCCAACAGCAACCGCTTGCGCGAAGTCGCGGCCCTGCGTGGCGTGGACGCCTACATGGTGGACAACGCCGGCTACCTGCGGCGCGAATGGTTCGAAGGCAAAAACAAGGTCGGCGTAACCGCCGGCGCATCCGCCCCCGAAGTGCTGGTCAAAGAAGTGCTGCAAACCATTCAGGAATGGGGGCACGAAACCATACGCGAGGGCGAAGGCGCGGAAGAAAGCATCGTATTCGTCCTGCCTAAAGAACTGAGGCGCGAGGGTGAAAACAAACAGGCGTTGAACAAAGGCTGAAAAACCTTCGGAAACAGATGAGGCCGTCTGAAAACAGATTTTCAGACGGCCTAGTTACCAATGAAAAACCGAACACAGCTTATCGGCGGATTGCCAGAAATTCTTCCAGCTCCTCTTCAGACGGCATACCGCTTTGCGCGCCGTTTTGGGTAATGGACACTGCGGCGGCGGCACAGGCTTTGCGTACGGCGGTTTCCATGCCCTCTTTCCAATACACCGCAAATGCGCCGTTGAAGGTGTCGCCCGCGCCGGTGGAATCGACCGGTGTTACCGGAAAACTCGGCACATAGTGCAGCACGCCCTGCTCGTCGTTATAAACCGCACCTTTTTCGCCGACCGTCATCAACACGGGGCAGGGCGAACGGCTGATAAGTTCCTCGGCAGACATATCCTGAGGCAGCCCCAAGCTGGCGGCCAGCTCGTAAGTGTTGGGCGTCAGCAGCGTGGTCAGTTCGAGCAGTTCCTGCGGCAGCCTCTGCGCCGGCGCGGGGTTCAACACAAACGGCCTGCCGTGTTTCTGCGCCAGCTTCGCCGCGATAATCACGCACTCCATCGGTATTTCGAGCTGCGAGAGCACCACATCGCTTCCGGCAATGGTTTCCTCGTGCGCCAGCACGTCTTCCGGTGTCAGGGCGAAATTGGCGCCGGACACGGCAACAATCGAATTTTCACCGCCCGCAACGGTGATGTTGGCGATACCGCTCGAGTATCCCTGCACCGTTTTGACACAATCGCTGCATACGCCCTCACGGTCGAGGTTGGTCAGCATTTCATAGCCGAAACCGTCGTCGCCCACCGCGCCGATCATGCGCACGTCCGCACCCAAGCGCGCGGCGGCCACCGCCTGATTGGCGCCCTTGCCGCCCATGAAGCGGTTGAAATCCGTTCCCAACAGCGTTTCGCCCATACGCGGGAAACGCGGTGCATTGGTTACCAAATCCATATTGATACTGCCGACTACGGCCACTCTTACCTGTTTGAACACAATAAATCCCTTATATAATTTGCCATGCCGCCTTTTTCAGACGGCCTTTCATCACTTTTTACATACGCGGAATACTATGACGTATGCAACCGTCTGTCAAACTATAATACCGTTAATCTGATTATTTAATACCGAAATTTAGCATTTTTGCAGCATTTCAGCATAAACGGCAGCGAGGCCGTCTGAAAATCGGGAATCCGGCGGCGGATGCCCTGCGCCGTTTTTCAGACGGCCTCTTTCAATTTGACGGCATCCGCTATTTTACGCGCGGCAACCGTTGCCGCAAACACCGCCGCCGTCACGGGAAACGTGATGCCCAACGGCGTTTCTCCGTCCAAAAGGATACGGTAGGACACGAATCCGCCCGCCCGCAACGCCGGTTGCGGGGAAACGGCGGCGGTCATTGCGGGCATTTCAGGCCCAGCCATTTAATCGTGCCGTTTTTGTCCAATTCTTTGACAATCAGCATAAAGCCGCCGATTTCGATGCGGTCGCCCTCCACCGGATATTTGCTGTCGGCGCGCATTTCAAACAATTCGTACAGGCTCAGGCTCTCTTCGCCGTCGTTGAGCCTCAGTCCGTAAGCCTGCGCCAAATCGCCCGCCCTGCCGGCCGGATCGACGATAAATTCGCCGAAGAAATTGAAATTCATGCGCACGCTGCTGCCGGTTTCGGTAAAGTAGCGCGCCATATTGTCCACCTGCTCTTCCGGCAGGATATACCATGCCGTGTCGCCCGCCTGCAAAGCGGTGTCGCCGTGCAGCGCAATCCGCCTGCCGCCGCGTATCAGGGCGAAGCAGCGCAGCTCGAACGACGAGGAAATCGGCGCGACTTTGTCGGGGTGCATCCCTTCGGCCTCCGAATCGGCCGCCACGCGGTAGGCGGTCAGGCGCACGGATTCGCGTTCGGCCAGCCAGATGTCGCGCGTGTCTTTCGGTTCGGGTTTGGGCGGCACGGCCACTTTCAGCCAGCGCGCCATCACCGGAATGGTGGTTCCCTGAATCAGCAGCGACAAAATCACCACGGCAAACGCAACGTCAAACAACAGCTTCGAATTCGGCACGCCCATCACCAGCGGCATCATCGCCAGCGAAATCGGTACGGCGCCGCGCAAACCGAGCCAACTGATATATGCCTTTTCACGCAGGCTGTAATGGAATTTCCACAAGCCGCCGAACACGGCCGCAGGACGCGCCACCAGCATCAGGAACACGGCGATGACCAGCGCGTCCGCGCCTTTTTCCAGCACGCTGGTCGGCGTAACGAGCAGGCCGAGCACCACGAACATGGTCGCCTGCGCCAGCCACGCCAGCCCGTCCATCACCCGCAGCACATGTTCGGTTGCCCGGCTGTGCTGGTTGCCGACGATGATGCCCGCGAGGTACACCGCCAGAAACCCGCTGCCGCCGATGAGGTTGGTAAAGGCGAACACCAGCAGCCCGCCCGAAACAATCATCAGCGCATACAGCCCCTCCGCCAGATTCAGACGGCCTACCAGCTTGGCCAGTATTTTGCCGCCGAGCCAGCCCAGCAGCAGGCCGAAGCCGAGTTGCAGCACCAGCATCCACAGGAACGACAATACGCCCGACCGTTCCGGCTGCATAATCAGGCCAATCAGCGCCGTAACCAGAAAAACCGCCATCGGGTCGTTGGCGCCGGATTCGATTTCCAATGTTGCCTGCACGCGCTCGTTCAGGCGCACGCCGCTGTTGCGCAGCAGACTGAACACCGCGCCCGCATCGGTCGAACCGACAATCGCCGCCATCAGGATGCCGAACTTCCAGTCCGACCCCAGATAAAACATGGTAAACAGCCCCAGCAGCAACACGGTCGCAAACACGCCCCAAGTCGCCAGCACCGCCGACGGTTTCAGCGCGATGCGGAAACTTTCCGGCCGCGTGCGCAGCCCGCCGTCGAGCAGGATGACCGCCAGCGCAAGCTGGCTGATGACGTTGGCCTGTACAAAATTATCGAAGTCGATACGGCCGATGCCGTCTTCCCCCGCCAGCATTCCGACTGCGAGAAACACCAGCAGCAACGGCATCCCCAACCGTGCCGACAGCGTGGTCGAAACCACGCTCAGAAACAGCAGCGCCCCGCAAAGTAAAAACAGGCTGTTCATCCAATCCAATTTGTCCGCCCTCCCGTTGTCATGATATGCGTGTGAAATTTTCAGAATTTTATCATGAAAACAATGGGTTTTACCGACCGCGCCGCAGTCCGGCCGACAAAGCCGCCGCAGGCTGTTTTCGGTCGGCCGCCCCGTTATCAGTTATAATGCGCGGTTCGCACATACCAACTTTTTCAGGAACCGCACACATGGCCTTTGCCTCGCTTTTCACCCTGCTCGACGACATCACGTCCGTTTTGGACGACGTCGCCCTGATGACCAAAATGGCCGCCAAAAAAACCGCCGGCGTAGTCGGCGACGACCTAGCGCTGAACGCCAACCAGGTAACCGGCGTTTCCGCCGATAGGGAGCTGCCGATTATCTGGGCCGTCGCCAAAGGCTCGCTCGTCAACAAAATCATCCTCGTGCCGCTGGCGCTGCTGCTGTCGTTCTTCCTGCCCGCCGCGATTACGCCGTTGCTGATGATAGGCGGCGCATACCTGTGTTTCGAAGGCGTGGAAAAACTGCTGCACAAATTCCTCCGTTCAGACGGCCACGAAGAAGCCGGAAGTCCGGCGGAAACATTGGACGAAAAAACCAAAATCAAAGGCGCCATCCGCACCGACTTCATCCTTTCCGCCGAAATCATCATCATCGCGCTGGGCGTGGTGGAACGGTACGACGCCGTTACCCAATCGCTGGTGATGGCCGCCATCGGTGTCGGCATGACCGCCTTCGTGTACGGCTTGGTCGGCGTCATCGTCAAACTCGACGATTTGGGTATGTTCCTGATGAAAAAAGACAGCGGCGCGGCCAAAACGCTGGGGCGCGGGCTGATTGCCTTTATGCCGTGGTTCATGCGCACGTTGAGCGTGGTCGGCACGCTGGCGATGTTTTTGGTCGGCGGCGGCCTCATCGTGCACAACTTCGCCCCGCTGCACCATTTCCTCGAAGCGCGCCACTGGGCCGACGGCCTCACAGGCAATATCGCGGGGCTGGTAACCGGCCTCGTCAGCGGCGCCATCGTCTGCGCCGTCGTCCTGCCGCTGCTGCACCTGGCAAACAAAGGCAAATCCCACTGACAACCAACTGAAAGGCCGTCTGAAATCCGTTTTCAGACGGCCTGTCCGAATATTATGAAACTCATCCGCACCCTCGAAACCTACTGGCGGCAACCCCGTTTCTACTGGCCGCTCACCGTCATCATCGCCGCCGCCACGCCGCTGACTTTCGCCCCCTATTACCATTTCTGGCTGATGCCGCTGCTGTTCGGCGCCCTCGTCCGCCTGACCGAACTGCGCCCCGAACGCGCCGCCGCCACCGCCTACCTCTACGGCCTTGTCAGTTACGCCGCCCAGTTTTACTGGATACATACCGCCATGCACGACGTATCCGGCCTGAGCAACCTTTATGCCGTTCCGATTACCTTCCTGCTGCCCGCCTTTCTGGCGCTCTACCCCGCCCTGTGCTTCCGCTTGCTCCGCATGTTCCGTTACCCGCGCGCGGTCAACATCGGCATCATCCTGCCGCTATTGTGGACACTGGCGGAATTTGCCCGCGAACGCCTGCTCACCGGCTTCGGCTGGGGCGCGCTGGGCTACTCGCAAATCGTCCCGAACAGCCCGCTGGCAGGATTCGCCCCCGTAGGCGGCATCCATCTGGTTACGCTGGCGACCGCCTGTACCGGCGCATGGCTGGTTTTGCTGGTTGACAACACAGGCCGTCTGAAAAAACGCCTGCTGCCGCTGGCGGGCATCGCCGCCCTGTGCGGCACCGGCTACGCCCTCCAGCAGACTGATTTCACCCGTCCCGACGGCAGCACCGCCACCGTCGCCCTGATACAGGGCAATATCGAGCAGACCTTCAAGTGGCACGAAGACCAAATCGTTCCCACCATCCAAAAATACTACGCCCTGCTCGGCCAAACCAAAGCCGACATCGTCATCATGCCCGAAACCGCCATCCCCGTGATGCGGCAAGACTTACCGCCCGACGTACTGGTCAAATTCGCCGAACAGGCCGACGGCAACAACAGCGCGCTGGCACTGGGCATCAGCCAATACACCACAGACGGCGGCGGCTACGAAAACGCCGTCGTCAACCTTAGCGGCTACCGCGACAGCGGCAAAACCCCGCCCTATTACGCCAAAGACCACCTCGTCCCGTTCGGCGAATACAAACCGCTCAAATTCATCACCGAGCCGCTCTACCGGCTGATGGACATGCCGCTGGCCGACTTCCGGCGCGGCGGCGACAGGCAAATGCCGCTGGAAATGAAAAACCAGAAAATCGCGTTCAACATCTGCTACGAAGACGGCTTCGGCGACGACTTAATCGCCACCGCCAAACATTCCACCCTGCTGGCCAACGCCAGCAATCTGGCATGGTTCGGCGGTTCCAACGCCATGTACCAGCAACTCCAGCAGTCGCAGGCGCGCGCGATGGAATTGGGCCGCTACATGGTACGCGCCACCAACACCGGCGCAACCGCCATCGTTTCCCCTAAAGGCGCCGTCCTCGCCGCAGCGGAACCCAACACCGACGCCGTACTGGAAGGCACCGTCAAAGGCCATACCGGCGAAACGCCCTATATGAAGCTGGGCGGCTCATGGCCGCTAATCTGCCTGCTGGCGGGCACCGTACTGTTTTTATACTTATTGCAGAAAAAACAAAAATAACGCCTGCGCTTACCTTTTTTCAGACGGCCTTTACCCAACTTTGAGGCCGTCTGAATTTACATTCACCATTGTTTGTAATATACTAAGCCATATCCGCACGAACCCGCTCAAATTTTAAAAATCAATCAAAATTAATAAATCACAAAATTTTACCTATCACATATTGAACATTAACCGCAAACCCGCGTCTAATTAGTCATCCGCAGCAAGCAATGCTATACTGACCGGCCAAACGGCCGCATAATCCGCAAACAACACACAAGCGGCGCCGGAAAGCGCCGCCTCACAAAGGAAAACACCTCGATGAACAACGCTTTCGCATTACCCGCCGTACACAGCGGCAACGGCAGCCTCGAACAATACATCCACACCGTCAACAGCATTCCCATGCTTTCCGCCGAAGAAGAAAGCAGCTTGGCCGAGCGTCAGCAAAAAGGCGACCTCGAAGCCGCCAAACAGCTCATCCTTTCCCACCTGCGCGTGGTCGTATCCATCGCGCGCGGTTACGACGGCTACGGCCTCAACCAGGCCGATCTGATTCAAGAAGGCAACATCGGCCTGATGAAGGCCGTCAAACGCTACGAACCCAGCCGCGGCGCGCGCCTGTTTTCGTTCGCCGTACACTGGATTAAAGCCGAAATCCACGAATTCATCCTGCGCAACTGGCGCCTAGTGCGCGTCGCCACCACCAAACCGCAGCGCAAACTGTTCTTCAACCTGCGCAGTATGCGCAAAAGCCTCAACGCACTGTCGCCGAAAGAAGCGCAGGAAATCGCCGACGATTTGGGCGTGAAACTTTCCGAAGTGCTGGAAATGGAACAGCGCATGACCAGCCACGACATCGGCATTATGGCGGACAACAGCGACGACGAAGACAGCTTCGCCCCCATCGACTGGCTGGCCGACCACGACGCCGAGCCGAGCCGCCAGCTTGCCAAACAGGCCCATTACGCCCTGCAAACCGAAGGCCTGCAAAACGCGCTGGCGCAGCTTGACGACCGCAGCCGCCGCATCGTCGAAAGCCGCTGGCTGCAAGACGACGGCGGACTGACCCTGCACGAGTTGGCCGATGAATACGGCGTGTCGGCCGAGCGCATCCGCCAAATCGAAGCCAAAGCCATGCAGAAACTGCGCGGTTTCCTCGCCGAAGAAGCCGCAGCCGTCTGATCCCGTTTCCAAGCACATAACAGGCCGTCTGAAAAACACCGCGATACGTTTTCAGACGGCCTGTTTTTATTTTCCTAATCAACGGGATTGACGCCTCCGAACATTCATTTCAAGGCTGATTTGTTCTATAATACGCCCTGACACACATCCCTATCCCCGCCCCACTCCCATGCAACTTACCGCCGTCGGACTCAACCACCAAACTGCGCCTTTGAGCATACGCGAAAAGCTGGCGTTTGCAGCCGAAAGCCTGCCCGAAGCCATGAGCAGTCTGGCCCGAAGCGAGGCCGCCAGAGAAGCGGTAATCCTATCCACCTGCAACCGTACCGAGCTTTACTGCATCGGCGAAGCCGAGCGGATTATCGAATGGCTGGCGCAATACCATGGCCTGCCCGCCGAAGAAATCCGGCCCTACCTCTACATCTTAGACAGCAGCGAAACCGTCCGCCACGCCTTCCGCGTCGCCTGCGGGCTGGATTCTATGGTGCTCGGCGAACCGCAAATTCTCGGCCAAATCAAAAACGCCGTGCGCATCGCCCAAGAGCAGGAAAGCATCAACAGCGGCCTCAACGCCCTGTTTCAAAAAACCTTCGCCGTTGCCAAAGAAGTCCGCACCGATACCGCCGTCGGCGCAAACTCCGTTTCCATGGCTTCCGCTTCGGTCAAGCTGGCCGAACAGATTTTTCCCGCCATTGCCGATTTGAACGTTTTATTTATCGGTGCCGGCGAGATGATCGAGCTGGTCGCCACCTATTTCGCCGCCAAAAACCCCAAACTGATTACCGTCGCCAACCGCACCCTGCCGCGTGCGCAGGAATTGTGCGACAAGCTCGGCCTCAACGCCGAACCGTGCCTGTTGAGCGAACTGCCCGCCATCCTGCACGAGTACGACGTCGTCGTCTCGTCCACCGCCAGCCAGCTTCCGCTCGTCGGCAAAGGTATGGTCGAAAGCGCGCTGAAAAAGCGCCACAGTATGCCCGTGTTCCTGCTTGATTTGGCCGTCCCGCGCGACATCGAAGCCGAAGTCGCTGAACTGAACGACGCCTACCTCTACACCGTCGACGACATGATGGACATCGTCCAAAGCGGCAAAGACGCCCGCCAGAAGGCTGCCGCCGAAGCCGAAGCGATGGTGGAGGAAAAAGTCGCCGAATTTATCCACCGGCAGCAAAGCCGCCAGAGCGTTCCCCTTATCCGCGCCCTGCGCGACGAAGGCGAACGCGCCCGCCGCCAAGTACTCGAAAACGCCATGAAGCAGCTTGCCAAAGGCACTTCCGCCGAAGAAGTGCTCGAACGCCTCTCCATCCAGCTCACCAACAAGCTGCTCCACTCACCGACCCGCACCCTCAACAAAGCGGGTTCGGAAAATAGCGGGCTGGTTGACGCCGTCGCGCAAATCTATCAGTTAGACCACCACGACTGAAAGGCACACATACCCGAAAGGCCGTCTGAAATCCGCGTATTACGTTTTTCAGACGGCCTTTTCCGACACACCGACGATTCCACGGAACGCAGCATCGTCCCGCCCCGAACGGAGTATTCCATGCCCGCCTACATCCCGTCTTCCGATTTGAAAACCATCCTCCATTCCAAACGCGCCAACCTCTATTATCTCGAACACTGCCGCATACTGGTCAACGGCGGCCGCGTCGAATACGTTACCGAGCAGGGGAAGGAATCCCTGTATTGGAACATTCCGATAGCCAACACCACCTGCATCCTGCTGGGAACGGGCACATCCGTTACTCAAGCCGCCGTGCGCGAGCTGTCCAAAGCGGGCGTGGTCATCGGATTTTGCGGCGGAGGCGGAACACCCTTGTTCGCCGGTTGCGAAGTCGAATTTTTCAGCCCGCAGAGCGAATACCGCCCCACCGAATACCTGCAACGCTGGTGCGACTTCTGGTTTGACGACGCCAAACGACTGGCGGCGGCCAAACACCTACAGGCCGCCCGTCTGAAGACAGTGGCGCAAATCTGGCCCCAAACCGATTGGCAGCCCGATTCGGACATTCTCGACGGCCTGCTGCGGCGATACGAGAAAGAATTTCAGACGGCCCCGGACAACCAATCGCTGCTCGCCGCCGAAGGACGCTTCACCGCCAAACTTTACAGCATCGCCAACCGGGCCACGCTGAACGACGCGACGTTCAAACGCAGCACGCGCGGCGAAAGCGGCGACGCGGCCAACAAATTCCTCGACCACGGCAACTACCTCGCCTACGGGCTGGGCGCAACCGCCTGCTGGGTGCTCGGCCTGCCGCACGGTTTGGCGGTGCTGCACGGCAAAACGCGGCGCGGCGGCCTGGTATTCGACGCCGCCGACATCGTCAAAGACGCGCTCATCCTGCCGCAAGCCTTTATCAGCGCGGCCGAAGGCGACAACGAGCGCGAGTTCCGCCAACGCTGTATCGAACGGTTGGTGCACTTCGAAGCACTCGACATCATTATCGACACGCTGAAATCCATCGCCGCCGAATCCTCGAAATAAGGCCGTGCCGCAATCATCCGCCCACAGGCGGCAATCCGCACTCCAAAGTTTCAGACGCAGAATCAAATAACTATATTTAAAACACTTACTTTAATTGAGACAGTTACAGCTACAATGAATTCACTTCATTTTTGATACAGCGGCCTATTGATTCCGTCATTCCCGCGTAGGCGGGAATCCAGGCCTATCCGCACAGAACTATCGAGGGAAAGGGTTCCCTGAATTTTGCGTTCTAGATTCCCGCCTGCGCGGGAATGACGGAATTTAATGACCGGTTGTATTTAAAATTTAGTAAGTTCACTGTATATGACGCAACCGGCCTACCGGAAAGAAAACGCATGAACATCCTGCTCATCAGCCAATGCAGCAAAAACGCCCTCAAAACCACCCGCCGCATCCTCGACCAATTTGCCGAACGCTGCGGCGAACGCACATGGCAGACGCCGATCACCGAAGCGGGGCTGGACACCCTGCACCGGATGCTGCGCGAGACCGCACGCAAAAACACCGCCGTCGCCTGCTACTGGACGCGCGGCAGAAACCGCACCGAGCTGTTATGGATAGTCGGCGACCGCAGGCAGTTCAACGCGCAGGGCCGCGTTCCGACCAACCGCAGCCGCCGCGACATCTTGCGCAGCGAGCACGAAACCGCGTGGCGGCACGGCGTTTCCATCCAGATTGCCGCCACCCTCGCCGCCCTGCTGCACGATTTGGGCAAAGCCACCGGATTTTTTCAGAACAAACTGAAGGCCAGCGGCAAAGCGTCGGCCGACCCCTTCCGCCACGAATGGCTGTCGCTGCGCCTGTTTCAAGTCATGATTGCAGGCTGCCGCACCGACGCCGAATGGTTGGGCCGTCTGAAAAATTGGCCGCAATACCTAGCCAAGCATCCGCATTGGTATAAAAATTTCGGCGCAAGCGATAAAAATCAAAAAGACGATTATGATTTCACATTCCCGCCGCTGGCCAGATGGATTGCATGGCTGATTGTCAGCCACCACCGATTGCCGTTTTATCCGGATTATCCGGATTATTCGGATTATGATCATCCCGGCAATACCTTTAAAAAAGGCTGGGAAGACGCCCGCACCAGACAAACCGTCGGCGAATTCTTCGACCGGCTGGAACCTGCCGACCGTTGGGTGCGCAATTCAGCAGCCAAAATCAACAAAACCTCCTTCTTCTCGCTCCAGGCCGACCCGACGACCAGCCCGCTATGGCAGAAACAGGCGGCTTTTTGGGCGGACAGGGCCTTGCAACACCGCCCGCTGGCGGAGTGGTGCGAACAAAACCAAAACAATTCCGACGCACCCGCCGATCCGTTGCTCCTGCACCTCTCCCGCCTGTGCCTGATGGCCGGCGACCACAACTACTCCGCCCTGCCGCCAAACGACGCAGGCCGTCTGAAAGGTGTGTCAGAACTCTACGCCAACACCGATAAAGATAAAGAAAAACGCCCCAAACAAAAACTCGACGAACACCTCTGCGGCGTCGCCAAACTCACCGCCCGCTTCGCCCGCCTGTTGCCGCTGCTACCGCGCGAACTGCCCGCCCTCGGCAACCACCGCCCGTTCAGAAAGCCCACCGCAAATCCCCGTTTCCAGTGGCAGAACAAAGCCTTCGACCTCAGCCGCCGTTTTCAGACGGCCTCTGCCAAACAAGGCTTCTTCGGCGTCAACCTCGCCAGCACCGGCTGCGGCAAAACGCTCGCCAACGCCCGCATCATGTACGCCCTTGCCGATCCGGACCGCGGCGCGCGCTTTACCATCGCCCTCGGCCTGCGCGTGCTCACCCTGCAAACCGGCCTCGCCCTGCGCCAACGGCTGGAACTCGAAGAAAACGAAAGCCTCGCTACACTGGTCGGCGGCGGCGCGGCCAAAGAACTGTTTGCCCGCCGTGCCGACGATTCGGCGCCGGAAAAAGAAAACGAGCCGACGCCGGAAGAAACCGGCAGCGAATCCGCCGAAGGCCTGCTTGACGGCAAAGCGTTCACCGACATCAGCGACTGCCCGATAGACGACAAAATCTTCGGCACGCTCATCGCCGACACCACCGCCCGCAGGCTGCTGCACACCCCCGTCGTTACCTGCACCGTTGACCACCTGATGCAGCTTTGTGAACAACAGCGCGGCGGCCGCTACATCGTCCCCATGCTGCGCCTGCTCGGCAGCGATTTAGTGCTCGACGAACCCGACGACTTCTCCACCGAAGACCTGCCCGCCCTCTCGCGGCTGGTTTACTGGGCCGGACTGCTCGGCAGCCGCGTCCTGCTCTCCTCCGCCACCCTCACCCCCGACATGGTCATCGGCCTGCGCGACGCCTACCGCGACGGCCGCAGAATCTGGAACGAACACCAAGGCCTGCCGCAGGAACCCGTCGTCTGCGCCTGGTTCGACGAATTCGACCAACATATCGGCGTATACCGCAAGGAAGAATTCATCCGGCAACACGAAACCTTTTGCCGCAACCGCAGCGCAAAACTCGCCGCCCAACCCGTCCGCCGCCGCGCCGAATGGCTCAACATCGACAGCACCGACCCCGCAACCCTCGCCGCCAAACTGCTCGAACGGGCAAGCATCCTCCACCGCCGCCACAGCCAGACCGACCCCGCAAGCGGCAAAAACATCAGCGTCGGCCTGATACGCTTCGCCAACATCAACCCGATGGTCAAATACGCCCAAGCCATGTTCGGCCTTACCCTGCCCGACGACACCGCCCTGCACATCGCCTGCTACCACTCCCAGCAACTCCTGCTGCTGCGCAGCAACCTCGAATGCCGCCTCGACACCCTGCTCGACCGCAAAGACCCCGCCAAACTGTTCGCCCACCGCGACATTCAGACGGCCTTAGCCCAAAGCCCCGCCCGAAACCACATCTTCATCGTCTTCGGCTCCCCCGTAACCGAAGTCGGCCGCGACCACGATTACGACTGGGCCATTATCGAACCCTCCTCCATGCGCTCGCTCATCCAACTCTGCGGGCGCGTATGGCGGCACCGCCCGCACCTGAGTGCGGCAGAACACGCCAACATCGCCATCCTCAGCCGAAACATCAAGGCACTGACCCGCAGCCCGGAAAAACCCGCCTATTGCCGCCCCGGCTTCGAAAGCAAAAACGCCATGCTGAGCAGCCACGACGCCCAAACCCTCATCAGCAGCGAAGAAACCGGCCACATCAATTCCATCCCCCGCCTGCACCGTCCCATGCCGTCTGAAAAACCGAAGCCGAGGTCAGACAGCCTGACCGAACTCGAACACCGCGTCATGGCCGACATTCTCAACAACCCGCAACGCTTCACCGCCCTATACCGCCAACCCGGCAACGCCGCCCCGCTGACCGCCCACCACGCCAAAATCAGCCCGTTCCGCTCCGGCCGCCCCCAAACCGACTACGTCGCCTTCTGGGACGCCGAAGACGAAAAAATCGCCTTCAAAACCAGTGAAAACGCCGAACGCTACGGCGGCAGCAAAGACGGCCGGGATACCGGAGTAGCTTTCAAGCCCACCGCCGCCCCCAGCCCCACCGCAGCCGTTTCCGTTTTCCCGTGGCTTTGCCAAAGCCTGCCCGACGCCCTTGCCAAAGAAGCAGACGGCAACACCCCCGAAGCCCTCGCCGCCGCCGCGCAAAAATACGCCGTCGTCAGCCTCGACATAGACGGTGAAAAATGGTGCTACAACGAATGGAGCGGCTTCTGGCATGACACCGAACAAACCTAGGCCGTCTGAAACCCTTTTTTCAGACGGCCTGCAAACCGCACGTTTTATCAGGCCCGCAGCAATGGCTGCAAAAAAAGGTTTTCTGATACAATGCCGCGCAGAGTTTTCATTTTTCTGAAGAAAACCGGAAACTCGGTTAGTTACCTGCCGCACAGGCAGCTTAGAAATGTGGGTAAATCATTCTCATTGTATTCAAACTGTTACCTGCCGCACAGGCAGCTTAGAAATCACCCAAGGCCGACAGACGGGCTGACAGTTCGTTACCTGCCGCACAGGCAGCTTAGAAAACGGGCACTAAGCGGTCTGGTCGATTTAAGGCGTTACCTGCCGCACAGGCAGCTTAGAAACAGTTTTGCTGCGTCTGCAATCGCCCGAGCAGGTTACCTGCCGCACAGGCAGCTTAGAAAGTCAAAAAACCTGTGAGACAGCAGCCGTGCGCGTTACCTGCCGCACAGGCAGCTTAGAAATTTCAGGAAGTGACAGGAAACGGTTTCCCCAAGTTACCTGCCGCACAGGCAGCTTAGAAATTCCTCTCACCGACGTACCGGAATCTTTAATTGTTACCTGCCGCACAGGCAGCTTAGAAAGCTGAATTTTTTTACGCCAACGATTTGGCCTTGTTACCTGCCGCACAGGCAGCTTAGAAATTTTTCAGCACAAGCTAGGATGTTAGGGAACAGTTACCTGCCGCACAGGCAGCTTAGAAAATTTACCCATACCTTATCTGCTAATTCGCCGTGTTACCTGCCGCACAGGCAGCTTAGAAATGCTGATTCCTGATTTTCAAACCCTGTTATCCGTTACCTGCCGCACAGGCAGCTTAGAAAATAATTCCAACATGTCCTTATAGGTCTTAATTGTTACCTGCCGCACAGGCAGCTTAGAAAAAGCAGTCGCAAAAAACAGAGATATTTATATCGTTACCTGCCGCACAGGCAGCTTAGAAATCTTCGCGCAATACGTTTTCTTTCTCGCCAATGTTACCTGCCGCACAGGCAGCTTAGAAAAATCGGCGGTTGTTGACATGGATTTGAGTAAGGTTACCTGCCGCACAGGCAGCTTAGAAACGAAACCGATACTTGTTTATCATTTATGCGCTGTTACCTGCCGCACAGGCAGCTTAGAAAGAAACCAGCGCCGACGCCAACACCCGAGCCAAGTTACCTGCCGCACAGGCAGCTTAGAAATGTGTAATCCCTGACAACATTTATAGCGAAAAGTTACCTGCCGCACAGGCAGCTTAGAAAAGTGCCCGGTTCCGTGGCAGGAGCTTTGGTCTGTTACCTGCCGCACAGGCAGCTTAGAAAACTTCGAAATCTCGCGGCCGTATGGCGGATTCGTTACCTGCCGCACAGGCAGCTTAGAAAACCTGCTCCCCGACCTATTGCCGGTAGTCAGCGTTACCTGCCGCACAGGCAGCCTCATACCCATCTTCTCTCTTAAACCCTGCTCTACCGTCATTCCCGCGCAGGCGGGAATCCATCTTTGGATTCGGGCATTTGGCGGTTTCAGTCAGCTCGGCACTGGATTCCCGCCTGCGCGGGAATGACGAAACGGTGCGGCTCCGTACCGGTGTGCTTCAAATCCGTTGATATTCCCTTTGTTTCAAGTGTTGAGACCGTCTGAAAGTATTTTCAGACGGTCTTCAGCTACCGACCAACAATCATAAACACCATATCAATACTTTTTTGATGTTACAATGCGTAGTCCTGCCGCACAGGCAGCTTAGAAATAGCTAATTGTATTTTATCAATTACCTGCCGCACAGGCAGCTTTGGAGTTCCTTTATTTGGAAACTCCAAATTTTAAATCCCATATTAGAGCCTAGCTAATTTTATTTTAGCTTTAGCTATTGACACAATTATTACCTAAAATTAAAATGCGCCACGACTGAAATAATTTCTTCTCACAAACAGAAAGAGAGAACATCGTTATGAATATCCAACGTCATTATTATAGTATCAATTCAATCCCCCGTATTCCCGGAACTTTCTGGGTAAAGTCAAAAAATGGCAACGGCCAAACTTATACTATCTTTGCCGCACATAGCAATAATATGTATCAGGCCGTCCGTAGTGCGGATAAGAGTTTATGGACTCAAAACTCACTCGATATTATTTGGATTGAGACATTGGCGGATTGCGACGTTACTCTTGTCGCGTAACATCAAATATTCCATTTCAAGGAGAAACTTATGCCCGATATTTCCACGGCGCAAGTCCGGGCGGCCATACTGGGTTTTCTGCAAAGCCAGTATGAAAAAAAGGCCGAAGCGGATTTGAAAAAGCTGGCGAAGGCGGAAGAGGCCGGCGACGAAGCGGAGATTGCTTCGCTTCAGACGGCCTTATCGGCCTTAAAGGCCAAATACGGTTTGGACGCATGGCTTGAGCAGGATGCCGTCCGTTTTGCGGCGCAACTTAAATTCGGTTCGCACATCGCCAAGGGCGTGCATCCGGATTCCAAAGGCGACAACGTTAATTTCCAAACCGGTTTCGATCTGCCCGCGTTTTTGGCGGGTTCGCAATCTTTGCGTAAAGCCGAGGCGGAATTGGATGCGAACGGCAATGCTGCCGCCCTGCCTTTGGCGGCCTTTTTCGATACCGTCGTCGACGAGGCTTCGCAGTCCATCCTGCTGGATTTGCTGCTGCAAGACCATCCCGCACTGAAGGGGGCGTTTGCCGACGACCTGGAACGTTCCGACCGTTACCGGCAGGTTTTTCAGACGGCCTTGCAGGCGCAAACGGATACGCCTGCGGCACACGAGCGCAACAAGCAGGTGTTGTGGCCGCTGGGGGACGATGCCGCCGCAGCCGACCGCTACATCACGCTGATTCCGCTGCATCCTGCTTCGCTGACCCACAGCCTTTACCGGAAAGTCAACGAACTGCGTTTCGGCGAAGAGAATGTCCAAGCCAGAAAAAACCGCCGCGAAGGCAAAGGCAGCCAGACGGCCCATGCCGTGTTTTCGCCGCTGGCTTATGTAAAACTCGGCGGCACGAAACCGCAAAACGTCAGCCTGCTGACCAGCCGCCAAGGTGGCAGGAACTACCTGCTGCCGTCGCTGCCGCCGCAATACGAGCGTCCGAAACAGCTTCATTTTTCGCGCAAGAGTAACTCTTTCTTCAACAACGGCCTGCGCTATTTATGCCGTTCGGGCTATCACACCCTGACCGATGCGGTGAAAGCGAAGAAAAACAAGAAAGACACGCGCCTGCTGCGCGAACAGGCGCTGGAGCAGATGGTGCGGCAGATTGTCGTCGTTTCGGAGCATCTGCGCGAAACGCAACCCGCAGGCTGGACGGACGATTACCGTGATCTTAATGCCAACCACAAGCATTGGCTGGACAGGAAATACCCGCTTTCAGACGGCCCCGACGGCTGGCAGGAAAAAATTGCCGACGACTTCGGGAAATGGTTGCAGGATTTATTGAGAAAAGACTTCCAATCCATCAAACATGATTTTGACGAGATCGAATACGCGCAATGGTGCAAAACGCTGGCCGACGCGCTGAAGGCGGCGCAACGACGCAACAAACGGAGGGCGGCATGAATACCGATTTTTATCTTTTGTTCGACCGTGTGGAGATTCAGGGCGCAAACTGCATTTCCTCGCCGCTGACCTACGGTTTTCCCGCGCTCAGCGGCTTCCTCGGCGCCATCCATGCGCTGCAACGCCGCCTGCCGCAGGATTGCGGCCTCACCCTCGGCGGCGTGCTGATTGCCTGCCACCGGTGCAGCCCGCAGATATTCCGCGCCGATGCCTACAGCGATGCAACCTTTATCCAAAGCCGCAACCCGCTGAAAAAAGACGGCAGCACGGCTTCGATTATCGAAGAGGGCAAAACCGACCTGACGGTCAGCCTGGTTGTGGAAGTGGGCGGCACCCCGAACGACATCAGAAAAAACAAAGAGCAGCACGAAACCTTATTGCAATCCCTGCTCCAACAACAGCGCATCGCCGGCGGCAGCGTGCGCCATATCGAACGCACCGCGCTATACGAGTCCTATCAGGCCGAAGAATTGAAAGCCGCGCTGTTCCCCGCCTATATCTTGGCCGATGCCGGCAACGATTTGGCCGCCATCACACAGGAGCTGCAACTCGGCTGCCGCGTTACCGTCGATAAAGACGGCGGCACCACCGTCTATGAAGACCGGCCCACCGGCCTGCCGCCGCAGCCGGAGGCCACCGCGCTCGACGCATTGTTTGCCACCGCGCAGTTTTTCCATCTGCCGCCCGACGACGAACATCCGCAATGGCATTCGTACCATATCCGCCAAGGCCGCGGCTGGCTGGTGCCGATACCCGTGGGCTATCAGGCCATCGCGCCGGAACATGCCGCCGGCGTGATGCAGCATGTACGCAATCCCGAATATCCGTCCCGCTATGTGGAAACGGTGTACAGCCTCGGCAAGTGGCTGTTCCCCAACAAACTTTCAGACGGCCTCCACGCCTATTTCTGGCGCTACGCCCCACCGCAGGACAACCTTTACCTTATCACCCAGACAACCCGCCCCTAATTAAGGAGACACATCATGGCAAAACCCGAAACCCCCAGCCTGCTGGCCTTTGAACGCAAACTCGACTGCTCCGACGCCGTGTTCAGCCAAACCGACGGCAACAATCCCGAAGCGCAGGAGCAGCCCGTTACCGTCAGCGAAAAATCCGTGCGCGGCACCATTTCCAACCGCCTGAAAAACGCCATCGCCAACGATCCGGCCAAACTCGACGCCGAAATCGAAAAAGCCAACCTGCAAACCGTCGACGTCGCCGCATTAAGCAGCGGCTGCGACACCCTGATTGCGCGCTTTACGCTGAAAGTATTGCCGTTCGACGGCAGCCCGTATGTCTGCAACGGCGCTCAATACCGCGGCAGGCTGCTCGAAACCGCAACGCAATACCTGCAAACGGAAGGAATGCAGGCACTGGCCGAACGCTACGCCGCCAATATCGCCAACGGCCGCTGGCTGTGGCGCAACCGCATGGGCGCAGAAAACATCCGCATCACCGTGTCCAACAAAAACGACAGCGTAACCGTCGACAACGCAAAGGCCCTGCCGCTGGACCGCTTCGACAGGCCGTCTGAAAACGTCGCCAAAATCGCCGAATGGATCCGCCAGGGCTTAAGCGGCGAAGCCTTTACCCTGCTCAGCGTCGAAGCCCGCGTTCAAGCCGGTTACGGACAGGAAGTCTATCCCTCGCAGGAACTGATTTTAGACACAGGCAAAAGCAACAAAAGCAAAGTGCTCTACCAAACCGGCGGCAAAGCCGGAATGCACAGCCAGAAAATCGGCAACGCCATCCGCACCATCGACACATGGTATGCCCAAGACGCCGCCTTCCCCATCGCCGCCGAACCCTACGGCGCCGTAACCACCCTCGGCACCGCGTTCCGCCAGCCCAAACAGAAAAACGACTTCTACACCCTGTTTGACAACTGGATATTAAAAGGCGAACAACCGAGTGCCGAACAGCAGCACTACGTCATCAGCGTCCTTATCCGCGGCGGCGTATTCGGCGCAAGCGGCAAGGAGTAACCCATGTCCAGCCACTACGCCGACCTGAAAACCATACCGCAGGCCGAAATGCTGCAAAGCCAAGTGGTCGCGCACATCGTCCAGGCCCTGCACGGCCTGCTGCCTCGCTTCGGCGGACGCATCGGCATCGGCTTTCCCGCCTACGGGCAAAACCGCACCCTCGGCGGCATCGTCCGCCTGTTTGGCAGCGAAACCGATTTGGACGACCTGCACTGCCTGCTGCAAAACACCGGCCTGTCCGATTACGCCCTAATCGGCCGCATAGAGGAAGTGCCGTCTGAAAAAGTGTACGCCCACGCCCGCTTCGTCCGCCGCCAGCCCAAACACGGCAGCGACCTCAGGCGCGCCGAAAAACGCATGGCGGCGCAAGGCCTCCCGCCCGAAGAAATCCGGCGACGGCTGGCCGCCAAAGCCGCCAAACGCAGCGCCTGCACCCTGCCGCATATCTTTTTGAACAGCAAATCCACCCGCCAACGCTACCTGCTGGCCGTGGACAAAAAAATCGCCGCCCGAACCGAAGGCACGTTCAACAGCCACGGCCTCAGCCTCGGCGCAAGCGTACCACTGTTCTGACCCTTTTTTTCAGGCGGCCTCAGAAAGCCCGTATCACCAAGCCTCCCGCAGGCCGTCTGAAAAAGGGTAAAAACCGAAAACACCGGATAACGGTTTATTTTTATACGGGATTTCTTTGGTTTTATTGTAGTTACCTGCCGAATAGGCAGCTTAGAAACAGAAGACTGCCGCGATTTCGCAGCCGCTTACGTTACCTGCCGAATAGGCAGCTTAGAAAATGCATTGCAGGGTTAGCAGCGTAATATGTAGGTTACCTGCCGAATAGGCAGCTTAGAAACTGTTGATGCAGCTTTTCAAAAATGATTTTCAGTTACCTGCCGAATAGGCAGCTTAGAAACATTTTCCCGATGAAAAAAGGAAGTGAGTAAAGTTACCTGCCGAATAGGCAGCTTAGAAAAATTCAACAATCTGCACATTTTCAACACTAAAGTTACCTGCCGAATAGGCAGCTTAGAAAAAATGGCGAAAAAAATCGACGCTGCTACCGATGTTACCTGCCGAATAGGCAGCTTAGAAATTGCATAGAGAGCAGACAAACGTCTAAGCCTGTGTTACCTGCCGAATAGGCAGCTTAGAAATGAAAAAACCGATAGCGAAATACTGGCCATGTGTTACCTGCCGAATAGGCAGCTTAGAAATTGTAAATCAGCGGCAGCTCACGGCCGTTATCGTTACCTGCCGAATAGGCAGCTTAGAAAGGCATAACATGTCAGTGCATTTACTCTCCATCGTTACCTGCCGAATAGGCAGCTTAGAAAGATAAATCCGTTTACTGTCTTTTCCGTGCTAAGTTACCTGCCGAATAGGCAGCTTAGAAACAAGCCTCGTCGCCGCGCAGCTCGGTCAAGAAGTTACCTGCCGAATAGGCAGTTTTAGAAAATGATGTGCAGCGGGAAAGCCGAGTCGTAATCGTTACCTGCCTAATAACCAGTCGGAGCTTTGGCTTTAGCTGGAACGGTTTTTCAGACGGCCTTGCGGGATTTGTGGTTCGGGGCGGGCGGTTAGGGTGTCTTCGCCGTTAATCTGTAAACGTTTTGTGGTAAAGTTACATTTCCGATATGTTGAGGCCGTCTGAAAACGGGGCGGTCGGGATTGGATGGGCGGATTACGATGAATTTCTTTCGGAAAACCTTGTGGGGTATCGCGGCGTTGTCGGTTTTGACTGCCTGCGGTTCGTTTGTTTCGCAATATGTGCTGGGGATGAATCCCTGCGTTTTGTGCATTTTGCAGCGGCTGTCGGTATTGGCGGTCGGACTGGCGGCGTTGTCGGCGGCTTTCTTCAGGCAGTCTTCTGCATTCGGGCGGACGGTTTGCGCGCTGGCGGTCAGTATTCCGGCCGTATACGGGGCGGGGGTGGCGGTTTATCAGCGCTATATCCAGAGCCTGCCGCCGGGTACGGCGCCCGAATGCGGCGCGCCGTGGACGTTTCGTCTGAGGGACTGGCCGCTGTTTGAGTGGTACGAACCGGTTATCCGCGGCTTCGGCAACTGCGCGGTGCCGGATTATCTGCTGGGGGTGCCGCTGCCGATATGGAGCGTACTGTATTTCTGCTTCGTGCTGCTGCTGGTCTGGTTCGGCTGGTTTAAGGCGCGCGCCGTCGGGTAAACACGGCAAAGCGGCATGCCCTTTTCAGTCCAAAGGCCGTCTGAAAAATTTTCAGACGGCCTTTCGGTATCAAAATAACACAAATCCGTGCCGTCATTCCCGCGCAGGCGGGAATCTAGAATGCGAAATTGAAGAAAACCTTTTTACCCGATAGGTTCCTGTGCGGATAGGCCTGGATTCCCGCCTGCGCGGGAATGACGGTTGTCGGACAGCATTCTTTTCGCGGCATTTCCAATACTCCGAAAGGCCGTCTGAAACTTTCAGACGGCCTTTCTTCGTTTTAAACCTTAATCTTCATACGCTTCCGTCGGCGGGCAGGTGCAGACCAGATTCCGGTCGCCGTACACGTCGTCCACGCGGTTGACGCTCGGCCAGAATTTGTTTTCGCACACGAAAGGCAGCGGGAAGACGGCTTCTTCGCGGGAATACGGGTGCGCCCATTCGCCGGTTACGTCGGCGGCGGTGTGCGGGGCGTTGACCAGCGGGTTGTCGTCTTTCGGCCATTCGCCGCGCTCGACTTTCAGCACTTCCTGTTTGATTTGTTTCAGGGCGGCGATGAAGCGGTCGAGTTCGGCTTTGCTTTCGCTTTCGGTCGGTTCGATCATCAGCGTGCCGGCAACGGGGAAGGAGACGGTCGGGGCGTGGAAGCCGTAGTCCATCAGGCGTTTGGCGATGTCGGTTTCGGTGATGCCGCTTTCGGCTTTGAGCGGGCGCAAATCAACGATGCATTCGTGCGCGACGCGGCCGTTTTTGCCTGTGTAGAGAACGGGATAGTCTTCGCTCAGGCGTTTGGCGACGTAGTTGGCGTTGAGCAATGCCCAGCGCGTTGCCTGCTCCATGCCTTGTTTGCCCATCATGGTCAGGTACATCCAAGTAATCGGCAGGATGGACGCGGAACCGAACGCTGCGGCGGCAACGGCGGTTTGGTCGGTACTGGCGCTGTGGGTGTCGGTCAAGGCGTGTCCCGGTGCAAACGGAGCGAGGTGGGCTTTCAGTCCGATGGGACCCATGCCCGGGCCGCCGCCGCCGTGGGGGATACAGAAGGTTTTGTGCAGGTTCATGTGCAACACGTCCGCGCCGACTTCGGCGGGCTGCATGATGCCGATTTGGGCGTTGAGGTTGGCGCCGTCCATGTAAACCTGTCCGCCGTTTTCATGGATGATGCGGCAGATGTCGCGGATGCCTTCTTCGTACACGCCGTGGGTGGACGGGTAGGTAATCATGATGGCGGACAAGGCGTCGCGGTGTTGCTCGGCTTTGGCTTTCAAATCGTCGATATTGACGTTGCCGTGTTCGTCGGTATCGACGACGACGACTTTCAAACCGAGCATGGCGGCGGTGGCGGGGTTGGTGCCGTGGGCGGACTTGGGAATCAGGCAGATGTTGCGCTGTGCTTGGCCTTGGGCTTCCTGATAACGGCGGATGGCGAGCATACCGCTGTATTCGCCCTGCGCGCCGGAGTTGGGCTGCAAGGAAATCGCGTCAAAGCCGGTAATGGCTTTCAGGCTGTTTTCCATGTCGGCCAAGAGTTCGCGGTAGCCTGCGGTTTGGGTTTCGGGGGCATAGGGGTGGATGTCGGTGAACTCCGCCCAGGTAATCGGCAGCATTTCGGCGGTGGCGTTGAGCTTCATGGTGCAGCTTCCCAGCGAAATCATGCTGCGGTTCATCGCCAAATCGCGGTCTTCGAGTTTTTTCAGGTAGCGCAGCATTTCGTGTTCGGTGTGGTAACGGTTAAACACGGGATGTTGCAAGATATTGTCTTGGCGCAGGAATTCGGTTTTCAGACGACCTTTGACGTCGTCTGAAAGCGTAAAGGTGTTGTTGCCGGTGAAGGCGTAGTACAACACGGCAAGGTCTTCGCGCACGGATGTTTCGTGGAAGGCGGCGGCGATTTGGGTGTCGCTGACGCGGCGCAGGTTGTAGCCCAGTTCCAAAGCGGTTTGGAACGCTTTGTCCGCTTTGTCTTTACTGCCGAAATCGACGGTAACGGTATCGAAGAAGACTTCGTGAACCACTTTCAGGCCGTCTGAAACCAGCGCGTCGGCAAAGACGGAAGCCAGCGCGTGAATGCGGTTGGCGATGCGTTTCACGCCTTTGGGGCCGTGATAGACGGCGTACATGCCCGCCAAGTTCGCCAGCAATGCCTGCGCGGTACAAATATTGGATGTCGCTTTTTCGCGGCGGATGTGTTGCTCGCGGGTGGACAACGCCATGCGCAGCGCGGGTTTGCCCGATGCGTCTTTCGATACGCCGATGATGCGGCCCGGGGCGGAGCGTTTGAACTCGTCTTTAAACGCGAAATAAGCGGCGTGCGGCCCGCCGAAGCCCATCGGTACGCCGAAGCGTTGGGTGTTGCCCAACGCAATGTCCGCGCCCAACTCGGCAGGCGGTTTCAGCAAGACCAAGCTCATGATGTCGGCGGCAACGGCAACAATCGTGCCTTTGGTTTTCAGACGACCTATGACGCTTTGCAAGTCTTGTACGTCGCCGTCTTTGCCGACGTATTGGAACAGCGCGCCGAAGTATTCGCCTTCATCCGCTTTGGCAAAATCGCCGACCACCAGCTCGAAGCCGAAATATTTGGCGCGGGTTTTCATTACGTCCAAAGTTTGCGGATAGACGCGCTCGTCCACAAAGAAACGCTCGGATTTCACCTTGCCCACGCGGTGCGCCATCGCCATCGCTTCGGCGGCGGCGGTCGCTTCGTCCAACAAAGACGCGCCCGCCACGGGGAAACCGGTCAAATCGATACACACCTGCTGGAAGTTCAACAACGCTTCCAAACGCCCCTGCGCGATTTCCGCCTGATACGGCGTGTAGGCGGTGTACCAGCCCGGATTTTCCAATACGTTGCGCAAAATCACGTTCGGCACGCGGGTCGGGTAATAACCCAAACCGATATAGGATTTGTTGATCACGTTTTTTGCCGCAATGGCTTTCAGCTTCGCCAAAGCGTCCGCCTCGGTCAGGGCTTCGGGCAGGTCGAGTTCGGACGGCATACGGATGCTTTGCGGCACGGTGTTGCCGACAAAATCGTCCATGCTCTTCTCGCCGAGCGCTTCCAAAAGCGCAGCCTCGTCGCCGAAACTCAAATGACGCGCGGCAAATTCGTTGGGGTTGAACAGTTCGGATAGTTTCATTTCTACTCCTCGTTATTGGAAATACCGCACGCACGCGGCGGTAACGTTTTTTCAGACGGCCTCGATACCGTCAGGCCGTCTGAAATAATATATGAGACCGCCGGCCATTTGAATATCCGCCGGCAAAAAACATGACGCCCCGCCGCACGGCATTCTGTAATCCCATGCCATACAGAACCCGAACATCCGCTAACGTTTTTCAGACGGCCTTTATGTTAAAATGCCCCCAAACCAACACAGGCCGTCTGAAACGGAGACCGCTATGCAAACCTTATCCCCCGACCTGCAAGCCCGTGCGGCGCAAATCAAGCTGCTGATTCTCGATGTCGACGGCGTATTGACCGACGGCCGCATCTTCATCCGCGACAACGGGGAAGAAATCAAATCGTTCAACACCTTGGACGGCCACGGGTTGAAAATGCTGCAAGCCGGCGGCGTGCAGACCGCCGTGATTACCGGCCGCGACGCACCGTCGGTAGGCGTGCGCATCCAACAGCTCGGCATACGCTACTATTTCAAAGGCATCAGCGACAAACGCGCGGCCTATGCCGAACTGCGCAAACAGGCGGACGTAGAAGAACACGAATGCGCATATGTCGGCGACGACGTGGTCGATTTGCCGGTCATGGTGCGCTGCGGCCTGCCGGTCGCCGTGCCCGACGCGCATTGGTTTACGCTGCAACACGCGGCTTACGTTACCCGCCGTCGCGGCGGACGCGGCGCGGTGCGCGAAGTGTGCGACCTGATTATGCGGGCGAAAGGCACGCTCGGCGCGGCTTTGAGCGAGTATGTCAAATGAAGCTGAGATGGCGCTACGGCATCGCGTTTCCGCTGATTTTATCCGTCGCCCTCGGCGGCCTCGCGGCATGGCTGGGGCGCATCAGCGAAATCCAAACGGAGGAAGTCCGCCTCAACCCCAACGAGCCGCAATATTCGATGAAAGGCATCAACGGCAGGCGTTTCGACGAGGCAGGCCGTCTGAAAGAAAACCTGAGTTCGCCCAAAGCATGGCAGATGCCGGGCAGCAACGACGTCCATTTTTCCAGCCCGCAACTGATATTCCGCAAAGAAGGCCGCCTGCTTTACCAAGTCAGAAGCGACGAAGCGGTCTACAATACCGAAAACAAACAGGTCGTGTTTGACAACAACGTCATCCTGACTAAAGAAGCCGATGCCGAACACCCCGCGGGCGTGTTCAAAACCAGCCGCCTGCATGTCGATACCGAAACGGAATTTGCCAAAACCGATGCGCCCGTAGCCTACGAATACGGCCAGTCGCACGGCACGGCCAACGGTATGACTTTCGACAATAAAAAAAGTCTGCTGAATTTCCCTTCCAGAGTGAAAGCCACGATTTATGATGCGAAAAACCTTTAAAACCGCCGCCCTTTCCCTGCTGCTGGCCAGCGCGCCCGCCTTCGCCCTGCAAAGCGACAGCAAGCAGCCCATCCAAATCGAAGCCGACCAAGGCTCGCTCGACCAAGCCAAACAAGTTACCCATTTCAGCGGCAACGTGATTATCAAACAAGGCACACTCAACCTGCGTGCCGCCAACGTGCGCGTTTCGCGCAACGACAAAGGCGAACAGTTCATGGCCGCCGACGGCTCGCCCGTCAAATTCAGCCAGACGCTCGACGACAACCAGGGCGTTGTCAACGGCCAGGCCAACAACGCCGAATATTCCTCGGCCACCGGCATCGTCAAACTGACCGGCAACGCCAAAGTGCAACGCGGCGGCGACGTCGCACAGGGCGCGGTAATCACCTACAACATGCGTACCGAGGTGTACAACATCATCGGCGGCGGCAAATCCTCCGCCAAGGCAGGCACCAAATCCGGCCGCGTCAGCGTCGTCATCCAGCCCTCCAGCACACAGAAAAAATAATGTAAAGGCCGTCTGAAAACCCGCCCGCAGGCTTTTCAGACGGCCCCGCACACCAGCAAACGATACACAGCAACCATCCCGAAGAGCCATATCATGACCGAAACCGCCAGCCGCCTTGTCGTTCAAAACCTTCAAAAAAGTTTCCGGAAACGCCAGGTCGTCAAAAACTTCTCACTCAAAATCGAAAGCGGCGAAGTCATCGGCCTGCTCGGCCCCAACGGCGCCGGCAAGACCACCAGTTTCTATATGATAGTCGGCCTGATTGCCGCCGACGCAGGCAGCGTGATGCTCGACGGCCAGGAATTGCGCCACCTGCCCATACACGAACGCGCCCGCTTGGGCGTCGGCTACCTGCCCCAAGAAGCCTCGATTTTTCGCAAGATGACGGTCGAGCAGAACATCCGCGCCATTCTGGAAATCAGCACCAAAGACAAAAACCGCATCGACAGCGAAGTGGAAAGGCTGCTGTCGGACCTCAACATCGAACGCCTGCGCCACAATCCCGCCCCGTCGTTATCGGGCGGCGAACGCCGCCGCGTCGAAATCGCCCGCGTACTGGCCATGCAGCCGCGCTTCATCCTCTTGGACGAACCCTTCGCCGGCGTCGACCCGATTGCCGTCATCGACATCCAGAAAATCATCGAATTCCTCAAATCGCGCGGTATCGGCGTGCTGATTACCGACCACAACGTGCGCGAAACCCTCAGCATCTGCGACAGGGCTTACATCATCAGCGACGGCGCGGTCCTTGCCGCAGGCAAACCCGACGAACTGGTCAACAACGAACAAGTCCGCTCCGTTTACTTGGGCGAAAATTTCAAATATTGAACGGACAGGGCCGCCCGAAACAACGATTAACAAAGGGATACGGCATTTTCAGACGGCCTGCCGCAAATATTTGACCCAAAGCTCTAAAAGTTTTAACCTAGACACATCCGGTTCCGACTGCCGGATTAAAGGGAAGCAGCCGCATCAGAACAATACGGGCTGCCGCTAAACAGACAATAACAAAACGTACTTACAACATGACCCAAAACTTCAGCCTGAAACTCAAACAAACCCAGCAGCTCAACCAGCGCCTGCAACAGTCTTTGCGCATACTGCAAATGTCCGGCCTGGAAATCGAGCGCGAAGTGGAAGACTGGCTTCAGGACAATCCCCTGCTCGAACGCCACGAAACCGAAGAATTCACCGACGCGGATTTCAACAGCAAAATTTCGGCCGCCCTGCCGCGCAGCGGCCAGATAGGCGGCGACGATGCGGAAGACGCGTGGCTCAATATCGCCGCCGAAGAAGATTTCAACACCTACCTGCACAAACAAGTCTGCGAGCATCCGCTCTCCGAAAAAGAAGCGGCGCACGTCCATATCCTCATCGACTTTCTCGACGAACAAGGTTACTTCACCGACAGCCTCGAAGACGTCATCGACAACACTCCGCTGGACTGGATGCTTGACGAAGACGACCTGCAAAACGCCCTCGACCTGCTGCAAACCTTCGACCCAGCCGGCGTTGCCGCCGCCGACCTGACCGAATCGCTGATGCTCCAGCTCATGCGCCTGCCCCCCTCGCCCGCGCGCCAACTCGCCGCCCACCTGATTCAAGACTCCCTCCACGAATTAGGCAAAAACCGCCAACAAAACATCGCCCGTTTCCGCAAATCATTTCCCGAAGCCCCGGTCGAAACCATTCAGACGGCCTTGGACATCATCGCCGCACTCAACCCCTATCCCGCCTACGGTTTCGCCTCCGCTGAACCGACGGCCTATGTCCAACCCGACGTATGGGTCAAAGAGACCGCATCCGGCTGGAAAGTCATCGGCAACGATGCCGCATGGCCGAAAATCCGCCTCAACAAAGAATACTGCGACCTGCTTCAGGAAGCCGGCAGCGGCGACGCGGCATGGAAAGACAAACTCAACGAGGCCAGGCAGAAAATCGACATTCTGGAGCTGCGTAAAAACACCGTTATCCGTCTGGCGGAGTACATCGTCGCCAAACAGGAAGACTTCTTCACTTTCGGAGAAATCGGCCTCACCCCCATGCTGCTGAAAGACGCCGCCGCCGAACTGGACGTGGCCGAAAGCACCGTTTCGCGTGCCGCCAACCAGAAATATTTAGCTTGCCCGCGGGGTATATTTGCGTTACGCTATTTCTTCACACAGGCCGTCGGCACGGACAGCGACAACGAAGGCGTCAGCCAAGGCGCCATCAAAGCCGTCATCTCGCAACTCATCGACAACGAAAACAGCAGCAAACCGTATTCCGACGAAGCTCTGGTCCGCCTGCTCAAACAACAGGGCATCGACATCGCCCGCAGAACCGTAGCCAAATACAGAGAGTCGCTCGACATCCCCCCCGCGCACAAGCGCAAAACCGTCGGATAAGGATTTTTCCACACCTGCCCCACGGGCGGGCTTACACAACCGAAGGAGCTGTATTATGAATCTGAAAATTACCGGTCTGAATTTTGATGTTACCGCAGCAATCAAAAACCATGTTACCGAGAAATTAGAGCGCATCAGCCGCCATGCTTCCAACGTTATTTCCGTTGCCATTACCCTCTCGGTGGAAAAAGTGAACCATAAAGCCGAAGCCGACATCCATTTGGCCGGTAAAGACCTGCACGTCGAAGCCGTCGAAGCCGACATATATGCCGCCGTCGACGTATTGATGGACAAAATTGACCGCGCCGTCCTGAAATACAAAGAAAAAAGCAACGACGTGCGCAATACGGTGAAACCCGCCGCCGAATAAACGGGAAACAAACAACGGCAGCAGTCTGCCGATAAGCCGGAGGCCGTCTGAAAACAGTTTCAGACGGCCTCCGGCTTATTAATCGGTTGCATTATTTATTCGGAACCGGGCAACACTCCGCCCAGCCACTCCGACACCGTCTTCTCGCCGGCCAGACGCAACAGCGCACCGAATGCCGCCGCATCATCGCGAATTTGCCGCACATCCGCCCCCGCAACAGCCAATTCGCAGGCATGACCGACCAGCCAATATTCGATTCTGTCCGCATCCGCCTCCAGATGGAACTGCAAACCCAGCACCTTGTCCCCCACCGCGAACGCCTGTTCGCCGCACACATCGGTATAAGCAAGCCGCACCGCGCCGGTGGGCAGTACATAACGGTCGCCGTGCCAGTGCAACACGGGTATGTTTTCCAAATGCCGCAGCGGCGAACGCCTGCCCGCCTCAGTCAAAATCAGCGGGGAAAAACCGATTTCCTTCGTGGCCATCGGCACGACCTCCGCCCCCAGCATCCGCGCCATCAGTTGCGCACCGAGGCACACGCCCAATATCGGTTTGCCCGATGCCAGCCGCCGTCCGATACATTCGGCCTCCGCCGCAACAAAAGGATAAAGCGCGTCATCATACGCCCCGACCGGCCCGCCCAACACCACCAGCAAATCCGCGTCCTGCAAAGCGGCATCGGAAAAATCCGCCTCCGGCGCTTCGTAATAGGCCACCTTGTCGCCGCGTCGGGCGAACAAATCTGCCAAAACACCCAAATCCTCAAACGCCACATGGCGCACGACGGCAATCGCAGCCATACCTTCTCCTTTTCAGACGGCCTGCAACCATTCAAGCCGCATACAGAACAAAAATCGCCGGCCGCTTTTTCAAGTTCGGCATCTCTTTCAATTTGCGCCAATCGGCGACAGCCTTACTGATTATCGTCTGCGTTGGCAACGTCAAATCGCAGGCGACGCACAACCGCGTGGCCGGATGAAGCTGGCCGACCGCATCTGCCAGCAACGCATCGTTTCGGTACGGCGTTTCAATGAAAATCTGCGTTTCGCCGTGTTTGCGCGAATGTTGCTCCAACGCCTTCAACGCCTGAATCCGCCCGTCTTTTTCAGACGGCAGATAGCCCTTGAACGCAAAACTCTGCCCGTTTGCCCCCGAAGCCATCAGCGCCAGCAACAGGCTGGACGGCCCCACCAGCGGCCGCACCTCAAACCCGCGCGCGTGGGCCAGCGCCACCAGATTCGCCCCGGGGTCCGCCACCGCCGGACAACCCGCCTCGCTGACAATTCCCATGCTCCTGCCCTCCTGCAACGGCCTGAGCAAATCGGGCAGCGTCTTCAAATCGGTGTGTTCGTTCAACGTTTGCAGATTCAGTTCCCGTATCGGCGCGGTTACGCCCAAATGTTTCAGATGCAGGCGCGCGGTTTTCTCCGCCTCGACCACAAAATCAGTCAGCCCCGCAATCTGCGCCTGTTCATGCGGCAGCAGGCAGGGGGTATCGGGCGCACCCAACGGGGTGGGTATCAAATAAAGTACCGGATTCATTCCATTTCCTCAAAGGCCGTCTGAAAACAGCCTTGCCATATCATTCAGACGGCCTCACAAAATTTCGACGCCTTCGTTGCGCAGAAAATCAATCAGGCGGAATAACGGCAGACCGATTAACGCGTTCGGATCGGAACTGTCTATCCGCGCCAGCAGCGCCGCACCCAGCCCTTCGCTTTTCGCTGCCCCCGCGCAGTACACCGCATCCGGTTCGCGTTCGAGATAACGGCGGATATCCCCCTCGCCCAGCTCGCGCATGGTAACGACGGTTTTATCCGCATGGCGCTGCACCCGTCCCGTTGCAGTGTTCAAAAGCACGATTGCGCTGTAAAATTCGATAACCTTACCGCTGAGCGCGGCCAGCATTTGTTGTGCCGCCGCCACGTTCATCGGCTTGCCCAACTGCCTGCCGCCGCACCATGCGACTTGGTCGGCGCCGATGACCAGCGCCGCAGGAAACCGTCCCGCCAACGACCGCGCCTTGCCCTCGGCCAAACGCAGCGCAGTCTCCCGCGCACCCTCGCCCGCCAACGGCGTTTCGTCGAAATCCGGCGGGGCCGTCTGAAAGGTAATGCCCAGACGCTCAAGTTGCGCGCGGCGGAACACCGAACCCGACCCCAATACCAACGGTAGTTTTTCACTCATTTTTACTTAAAAATATTGACGTTAGACTGCCGAGATTATATCATGCCCAGTTTATGTCAGACCTTAATTTGATTGACCCGAAGGTTTTCGCCGAAGAAAAGCAGAAGCTGCAAGGCAGTTTCCGGCTCGGCGAATTGGACGAACGCGTCAGTTCGCACGACTATCCGGCCGACAGTCAAACCGAAATTTCGTTTACCCTGCAAGGCGGACGCGACTCTTTGCAGCGTTTGTTTTTGGAATTGACGGTCAAAGCCGACATGCCGCTCGTTTGCCAACGCTGCATCAAGCCGATGCCGTTTAAATTGGACGAAACCAGCCGCATCGTTCTGTTTGCCGACGACGAAAGCCTTGACGCGGCAATGCTTGCCGACGACGAGTTGGAAGGCATACTGACGGAAAAAGAGCTTGACGTGCGGGAACTGGTCGAAGACCAAATCCTGATGGCGCTGCCGTTCTCACCGCGCCACGAAGAATGCGGCAACGTCCCGTTGGCGCAAATCAATCAGGACAAACCCAATCCGTTCGCCGTACTGGCCGGTTTGAAGAAATAACCCCGTGCAGCTTTGGGCAACAGTTTTATTTATATTATCTAGGAGCTTGAAATGGCCGTTCAACAGAACAAAAAATCCCCTTCCAAACGCGGTATGCACCGTTCGCACGACGCACTAACTTCTCCCGCCCTGTCTGTCGACAGCACCACCGGCGAAGTACACCGCCCGCACCACATTTCGCCCAACGGCATGTACCGCGGCCGCAAAGTGGTTAAAGCAAAAGGCGAATAATTTATCCGACCGACAAAAAAGCCAGAAAATTGCCGGAAGTTTGCAATTAACTGGCTTTTTTGTGTTGCAGCCCACCTTTCAGACGGCCTCGGAATTCCGGACGGCGAAACACGTTCTTCCGCCGGTCTCCGCACCGCCTGCCTCCCAAAGCAAAACACAACAGCGGAACCGATATGAAACAGAAAATCTGGTACACCTACGACGACATCCACCGCGTTATCAAAAACCTGGCGGAAAAAATCCGGGCTGCGGGCATAAAATACGATGCCATGATTGCCATCGGCGGCGGCGGCTTCATCCCTGCGCGCATGTTGCGCTGTTTTCTTGAAATCCCGATTTACGCCGTAACCACGGCCTATTACGACAGCGACAACGAAGGCCAGGTTACCGAGGAAATCAAAAAAGTACAGTGGCTGGACCCCGTGCCAGAGGTGCTGGAAGGTAAAAACGTTTTGGTCGTCGACGAAGTGGACGACAGCCGCGTTACAATGGAATTCTGCCTGAACGAGCTTTTGAAAGAGAAATTCAACACCGTCGGCGTAGCCGTCCTTCACGAGAAAATCAAGGCGAAGACCGGCAAAATCCCCGACGGCATCCCCTATTTCAGCGGCCTTACCGTCGAAGACTTATGGATAAACTATCCGTGGGACGCCGAAAACATCGACGAACACAACCGTTTGGCGGCAGAAAGCAAACGCTGATTCCCGTCCGCAGCCAACAGCGGCATTCCGCTGTTTCAGACGGCCTGTCAAATGTTTTCATGCCGTCTGAAAGCGGAATAATCTTTTGAAAAAAGCATTTCTGAAAACCGGAAATCGGGACTGAAAATACAGCCCCAAAATAGGAAAACGCACGTTCTATAGCAGGAATACGGAGACAAGCATGATTACATTGGCCGTAGATGCCATGGGCGGCGATTCGGGTTTGGCAGTTACCGCTCCCGGAGCCGCCGCATTCCTGAAACAGCAGCGGGATGTACGACTGATTATGGTCGGCGACGAAGCTGCCGTCCGCAAGGCGCTTGCCGAGGCCGGCGCGCCGATGGAGCGTATCACCATCCAACACGCCACTCAGGTGGTGGAAATGGATGAAGCCCCCCAGTCCGCCCTGAAAAACAAAAAAGATTCGTCCATGCGCATCGCCATCAACCAAGTCAAAGAAGGCAACGCGCAAGCCGCCGTTTCCGCCGGCAACACCGGCGCGCTGATGGCCACCGCCCGCTTCGTACTGAAAACCATGGCCGGTATCGAACGCCCTGCCATAGCCAAATTCATTCCTTCCGCAGACAACCACATGACGCTGGTGCTCGACTTAGGTGCGAACGTGGATTGCAATGCCGACCAACTGACGCAGTTCGCCGTCATCGGCAGCGAGCTTTTTCAGGCACTCTATCCCGAAAAAGGCCGTCCGCGCGTCGGGTTGCTGAACGTCGGCACGGAAGACATCAAAGGCACGGACACGGCCAAACAGACATTCAAGCTGCTGCGGGGCAGCAAACTGAATTTCGTCGGCAACGTGGAAGGCAACAGCGTTTTTACCGGCGAAGTGGATGTGGTTGTCGCCGACGGCTTTGTCGGTAACATTATGTTGAAAACCATCGAGGGCGCGGTTAAATTCATGGGCAGCGCCATCAGGGAAGAATTTCAGCGCACCCTGTTCAACAAACTGGCTGCCGTCGCCGCCATCCCCGCCTTGAAAGGCATGAAAAACAAACTCGACCCGCGCAAATTCAACGGTGCGATTTTTCTCGGCCTGCGCGGCGTCGTCATTAAAAGCCACGGCGGTACCGACCAAACCGGCTTTATGTATGCACTGGAAGAAGCCTGCCACGAAGCGCGCGCCGCCAGTTTATCGAAAATCGAGCAAGGCGTGGCCGTTCAGCTTGCCGCTTTGGACGAAGCCCGCGCCCAAGAAACCGCCGAAGGCGAAACGGCAAACGAAACCCAATAAAGCCAATATCAAATTCCGCATCCCCAGTGAGGCCGTCTGAAAATCCCTTCGCTGTTTTTCAGACGGCCTCTCCGCTTATCCAAACATATCCGACCGGCCTTTTCCGAAACATTTGTTTCACTTTGCAAAACTGCGTTTTCCATTGGGAAACATACCCGTTTTCGCTTACAATAGCCGGCATTCCAATTTAAACAAAATCTCAGAGGCTACACATGCAATATGCCAAAATTCTCGGAACAGGCAGCTACCTCCCCGCCAACCGCATCAGCAACGACGACTTGGCGCAAAAAGTGGACACATCCGACGAATGGATAACCACACGCACCGGTATCAAGTTCCGCCATATTGCAGACGAAAACGAAAAAACCAGTGATCTGGCCGCAGAATCCGCCCGCCGCGCCCTAGCCGCCGCAGGCATCTCGGCAGACGAAATCGACCTGATTATCGTCGCCACCGCCACACCCGATATGCAGTTCCCCTCCACAGCCACCATCGTGCAACACAAACTCGGCATGACCAACGGCTGTCCCGCGTTCGACGTACAGGCCGTATGCGCAGGATTTATGTACGCCCTCAACACTGCCGATGCCTATGTCAAAAGCGGCATGGCAAAGAAAGTTTTGGTTATCGGCGCAGAAACGTTCAGCCGCATTCTCGACTGGAGCGACCGGACGACCTGCGTCCTGTTCGGCGACGGCGCCGGAGCGGTGGTACTGGGCGCAGCCGACGAACCCGGCATCATCCACGGCAAATTGCAGGCGGACGGCAACTATCTCGACCTGCTCAATGTTCCCGGCCAAATTGCCAACGGCCAAATCTGCGGTACGCCGCACATTAAAATGGACGGTCCGGGCGTTTTCAAATTCGCCGTCAAAATGCTGGCCAAAGTGGCGGAAGAAGTGATTCAGGAAGCAGGCATGACGTCCGACCAAGTCGATTGGCTCGTTCCGCATCAGGCCAACAAACGCATCATCGAATCCACGGCCAAACACTTGGGCTTGGGCATGGAAAAAGTCATACTGACCGTACAGGACCACGGCAACACTTCCGCCGCCTCCATCCCGCTGGCTTTGGACGCCGGTATCCAAAGCGGGCAAATCCAACGTGGCCACAACCTGCTGCTTGAAGGTATAGGCGGCGGCTTCGCATGGGGCGCGGTGTTGCTGAAATACTGATCAGAAACACCCGAAAGGCCGTCTGAAAAAAGCGGAAAACCGACATTCCGCTTTTTTCAGACGGCCTTTGCATATTTTCATTAACAATGGTTATGATAAGTTGGTATAATTTACGAAATTTACCATATTGCCGCTAATCCGTTTTTCCATCCGCATGGGCGATTTAACAAAAATACGGACGGCGGAATCCATAACAATCAACTTATCATAACAACAATGGAACAAAAAAAATATTACGGGACCATCGTTCACTGGTTTAACGATTTGCACCGCGGCTCCATCCTCCCCGATGATTCGGCGCAACGGATTTTCGCCGACGGACAATCGCTCACCGCAGACTACCTCTCACCGAAATCGGGCGACCGTGTCGGCTTTTATCTGGATGTCGGCGAAAAGCAGCCCGTCGCACACGATGTCTTCCCCGTCCCCGATTATCATCCTGATGAAAAAACCGTCATTACGTTGGAAGAATGGGACTTCCAGCAAAACGGCGGTTACGGCAGCAGCAAAAAAAACAAAGGCCGCCCCGTATTCGTATTGGGTCAGTTTCTCACCGACCAAACCCGCGTGCCCGAAATCGGCGAACTCCTGGAAGGCCGCCTGTGCCAGCACAGCAACGGCCAATGGTTGCTGAAAGAAGCCGTTATCCTAGAACAAACGGTTCCCGCAAAGAAAGAACCTTCCCCGCGCGTCCGGCCGATTGCGGTGGAGTTGCCGAAAGAAAGCATCCCATTGCCTCCGACCGCGCCGGCGGAAGAAACCGTCCACAAAGCCCAAACGCAGGCAACGACCGAAAACCTGCCGGTCAACCGCATCATAAAAGGTTCTATTATCAGTTGGGATGACGAAAAAGGTTACGGCTTTATCAACTACGGCAGCAAAACCCACAATATCTTCTTCCACATCAGCGCCTTCCACTATACCAACCGCCGCCCGAAAACCGGCCAAGCCGTCAGCTTTTACTGCCATCCCGCCAACGGCTGCGGCAAGCAAAAAGCAGCGCGCGTGGTGTTGCGCGGCGACGAGGCAAGGCTGTCAGACGACCATCCGCAGCAATCCCCGCCAATCAATATCATCAATCTGCTGGGCGGAATCGTTGCTTCCGCCGCTTATTTGGGCGCGGTCTCCTTGTTGTCGAGGAAACTTGCCGCCGTGTATCTGCTTGTATCCGCCGCAACCTTCTGGTATTACCGCGAAGACAAACGGATTGCATTGAAAAAAAACAATAAAAAAGACAGCGGCTACCTCGGCCGCATTCCCGAAAACCTGTTGCACAAACTCGGTTTGTTCGGCGGCTGGCCTGGCGCGTTGATTGCCCGCAACGCATTGAACCACAAAACCAGCAAAGTTCCTTTCGTGCGCAAATTCTGGCTGACTGCCGCCGTCAATATTGCCATTACCTACGCTCTGCTGATACATTATGCCGACAAACCGTTTATTTCCCTCTTACGAAACTAAGGAATACCATGTCTTTTGCATTTTTCTTTCCCGGACAAGGTTCGCAAAGCCTCGGCATGATGAGCGGCTTTGATGGCCGAACCGTCGTTAAAGCCACCTTCGATGAGGCCGCCGGCATTCTCGGACAAGACCTGTGGGCCATGATTAACGGCAGCGACGCCGACATCATCGGCCAAACCGTCAACACCCAACCCATCATGCTGGCCGCCGGCGTAGCGACTTACCGCGCCTACCTGGAGGCAGGCGGCAAAACACCCGCCGCCGTCGCCGGACACAGCTTGGGCGAATATACCGCCCTTGTTGCCGCCGATGCCCTGTCGTTTACCGATGCCGTCAGACTCGTCCGCCTGCGCGCCGAACTGATGCAGGCGGCCGTTCCGCAGGGTGCGGGCGCGATGGCTGCCGTGCTGGGGCTGGAAGACGAGCAAGTCAAAGCCCTTTGTGCCGCAGCCGCACAGGGTGAAGTGGTGGAAGCAGTGAATTTCAACTCCCCCGGACAAGTGGTGATTGCCGGCCACGCTGCTGCCGTCGAACGTGCCATGAATGCCGCCAAGGAAGCGGGCGCCAAGCGCGCCTTGCCGCTGCCCGTGTCCGTGCCCTCACATTGCAGCCTGATGAAACCGGCCGCCGAGAAACTGGCCGAGGCGCTGCAAAGCGTGAAAATCGACCGCCCGAAAATCCGCGTCATCCATAATGCCGACGTCGCATCCTACGACGACGCCGAGAAAATCAAAGATGCCTTGGTCCGCCAGCTCTACAGCCCCGTGCGCTGGACGGAAACCGTCAACGCGCTGGTTTCAGACGGCCTCACCGAATCCGCCGAATGCGGCCCGGGCAAGGTGCTGGCAGGTTTGGCCAAACGCATCAACAAAGAAGCAGTCTGCACCGCGTTAACCAATATCGAGCAGGTAACGGCCTTCGTCGAAACGCATTGATATTGTCTGGAATATTTAAGATTCGTGCGACGCGCCGCCGATATGCAAACAAAAACCGCAGGACACCGTTTTTTACAGCCTGCGGTTTTTATTTGCGCCACTATCTACAAAACAAAAATGCTTTGCCGCCCCAAGCCCCCATTGCTTTACAGGCAGCCAATTATCCGCCGCATACTCCTTTTCCAAACTCGGCAGGCCGTCTGAAATACAGGGCTCCCCGGTCGGAATCATCGCCTTTTGCGAAGAGTATCATTAATTTCGTCACGATAATCCTCATCCTGAGATATAATTTCAGACGGTCTCCGTCGTTGAGGCCGTCTGAAATTATACGGTTCGCCAATTAAGAAAGAAAGACAGACCGGCGCGGCCTTACCCCTAAACCGAAACGACCGCCAACCACTACTTCCCGCAGAATCCAAAGCCATGATAGAAAAACTGACCTTCGGCCTTTTTACCAAAGAAGATTCGCATAACTTCATGCGTCTGATGGACTACGTCCGTCCCTATAAGGCCCGCATCATCTGCGCCCTGCTCGCCATCTTCGGCGTTGCCGCCACCGAAAGCTATCTGGCCGCCTTTATCTCTCCTTTGGTCAACCAAGGTTTCGCCGCACCTTCCGCCCCGCCGGAACTCAATACTGCCGCCGGTATCGTCGCCACCCTGCAAAACTGGAAAGCGCAATTCACGCACATGATTTGGGGCACATCCAATAAGGTCTGGATTGTGCCGGTATTTTTTATCATATTGGTCATCATCCGCGGCATCTGCCGCTTCGTCAGCACCTATTTGCTGACATGGGTGTCCGTCATGGCCATCAGCCACGTCCGCCGCGACATGTTCAACAAAATGCTGCTGCTGTCCTCCAAATTCCATCAAGAAACGCCCCCCGGCACCGTGTTAATGAACTTGGTACACATGGCCGAACAGTCTATCAGCAACGCCAGCAACGTATTTATCGTCCTGACCCGCGACACCATGATCGTCATCGGACTGGTTTGCGTATTGCTCTATCTGAACTGGCAGCTCAGCCTGATTGTCGCCCTGATGTTTCCGCTGCTGTCGTTGCTGTCGCGCTACTACCGCAACCGCCTGAAAAGCATCATCGCCAGTTCGCAACTCAGTATCGGCACCATGAACAATGTCGTCAACGAGGTACATCAAGGGCATCGCGTCGTCAAACTGTTCGGCGGCCAACGTCAGGCGGCCGAACGCTTCACCGCCGTCAACGACACCATCGTCCGCTTGGGTAAAAAAATCACCCAAGCCACCGCCGCCCGTTCACCGTTCAGCGAATTAATCGCCTCGTTCGCGCTGGCCGTCGTCATATTCATCGCACTCTGGCAGAGCCAGAAAGGCTATACCACCATCGGCGAATTTATGGCCTTTATCGTTGCCATGCTGCAAATGCTCAGCCCCATCAAAAATCTGGCCAATATCAGCATCCCCATGCAGACCATGTTTCTAGCATCGGATGCCGTTTGCCAGTTTTTAGATACCGAACCCGAAAAAGATACCGGCACCCAAAGCCTGCAAAACGTTTCAGGCCGTCTGAAATTTGAAAACGTTGACGTACGCTACCGCGAAGACGGCAAAAAAGCCCTAGACGGATTCAACCTCGACATCCGCCAAGGAGAACGCGTCGCCCTAGTCGGCCGCTCCGGCAGCGGCAAATCCACCGTCGTCAACCTGCTGCCGCGTTTTGTGGAGCCGAGCGCGGGCGCAATCTATCTCGACGGCATCAACATCGCCGACGTCAGACTGACCGACTTGCGCGCACAATTCGCCCTAGTCTCCCAAGACGTTTTCCTGTTTGACGACACCCTTTTGGCAAACGTGCGTTACAGCCGCCCCGAAGCAAGCGAAGAAGAAGTTTCAGCCGCCCTCAAAGCCGCCAATCTGCAAGATTTGGTCGAAAACTCGCCGCACGGCCTGCACCAACCCATAGGCGCAAACGGCAACCAGCTCTCCGGCGGACAGCGGCAGCGTGTCGCCATTGCCCGCGCTATTTTGAAAGATGCCCCCATCCTGCTTTTGGACGAAGCCACCAGCGCGCTGGACAACGAATCCGAACGCCTAGTCCAACAAGCCCTCGAACGCCTGATGGAAAACCGCACCAGCATCATCGTCGCCCACCGCCTGACCACCGTCGAACAAGCCGACCGCATCATCGTCATGGACGACGGCCATATCGTCGAGCAAGGTTCGCACAGCGAACTGATGGCCCAAAACGGCTACTACGCCATGCTGCGCAACATGCCGAAAATCACAGGCTAATTTTCAGACGGCATTAGTAATGCCGTCTGAAAACCGACAGAAAACACCTAGAGATAACCATGGCCACCGAACATATCCCTCTTGTATCCGTAATGATTCCTTACTACAACTGTAAAGGATACATCACCGAAACCATCGAATCCGTCGAACGACAAACCTATCCGAATATTGAAACCATTGTGGTTGATGATGGTTCGGATTCCGAGCATGCCGCTTATCTGAAAGCATACCTTTCAGATAAGCCGTTCATTAAACTTGAAACACAAACCAACCGAGGCGTGGCAACGGCACGCAACCGTGCGGCACGGCTGGCAAACGGCAAATACTTTCTGTTTCTTGATGCAGATGATGTAATTCTGCCCGAATACATTGAAAAAGCAGTCAGCATTTTAGAATCCAATTCCGACTGCAAACTGGTTTATCCGCAAGCGGAATTCTTCGGATTACACGCTTCCTCATGGCATCTTCCCGCTTTCAGCGGTTTGGGGAAACTTTTGGAAGGCAACCATATTCCCATCATTGCCATTCATCATGCAGAAGATTTCAAAAAACTGTCGGGCTTCGATGAGAATTTGGCCACTCACGAAGATTGGGATTTATGGATTAGGATATTGAAACACGGCCATTCCGCCGTTCAAATTCCCCAAATACTCTTCCGTTACCGCAAGAGAGTCGACCAGTCCTCATTAACTGACCGGCTGCTGAAAGACAGCTTTGTTATGAAACAAAGCTGGCAACAGGTCTATATCAAGCACAGCGAACTATTTGTCAAAAACGGCTTAGGCTACCACGATTTGGTTTCCAACCGAAAAAAATGCGATGCACGCAAAAACGGCTGGCTGAAAAAACTAACAGGCCGTCTGAAAAAATAAAAACCGGCCTTTCTGCCGATACAATGACCGTATGAAAACCTGAGACAAAACCAAGGGACTGAATAATGAACACCGTCGAAACACTTGCTCCTTTACCGCCTTCCACCATCATTATGACTTTTCACGGAGAAGGCGTTTACGCACATAAAAGCCTGCTCGGATTCCAACGCATCAGAGAATATTCTGCCGCACAGGGAAATCGCGTAAATTTGATTTGCATTTTAGATTGTGCCGAAACATTTACCACACAAACAGTCAAAAACTACCTGCATCGGCACGGCAACAGTACCGATCAAATCATTGAAACTGGCAACGGTTCTCTTTCAGCATCACGGAACATAGGCATCGACCATGTAAAAACAGAATTTGCAGGCTTTCTTGACGGCGATGATTTTTTCAGTGCCAACTGGGTTAACGAAGCCGTTAAATTACAAACCAATGCGAAAACACCTACTTTATGTATGCCGGAACATGTTGTTAGTTTCGGGCGGCATATCGGTATCCAACCCATCGTTTCTAGCCGTGAAATCCCCAAAGCCCAAATGATAAATACCCATTACTGGGTATCTTCCTCATTTTCCCGAACCGATATTTTCAGACGGCATCCCTATAACGAAACAGTGGGCAGACAAGCAAAATTTGCTTTTGAGGACTGGGATTTCAACTTACGCTGCATTGCTTCGGGTACCGACATCGAACCCGTACCACAAACCTATCTGTTTTACCGTCGGCGCGACAATTCCCTCCTGCAAGAGCATTTACAGTTTAACTCATTGATTCCGCCTTCTGACTTTTTCCTGACTTTGGGTCTGTAATATAACACCGGCAACCTATTTTCGATTAAACCACCATTTAGATGACAAAAATGAAAAAAAATCCCATCAAATCTATGATTAAATCCATCGTACGGGCAATATGGAAAATCTTATTCAAACCTTTAGTCAAAACCCTGCCCGACCGCCCTCTAAAACAAAGGCTGATGAGAGCAGGCGGTAAAATAGAACGGCGCGAATGGTGGCCGAAACCGCCTAAAAATACCCTTTCCCACAACCTCAACGCATTCTTACTTGAAGAACTGCGGGTGTTAGGCACAATCGAACCTGCTTTGCAACCGAGCAAAGATTTTCTGAACCAGCTTTCCCAACACAGTTACAATCCTTTAACCGGTCTGGAAAACAACAGTTACGGAGAAACCTACGGTTTGTTGTTACGTCATCTGAAAAATCTTGATTTCGATGTCGTGTTCCTTGCCCCGTGGCTGAAACGTGGCGGAGCCGACTTAGGACTATTGCACCACATCAATGCCCAACACGAAAAAGGCATGAAAATCCTATTGATTACTACCGAAAATGCCGAGTCCCCATGGATTAACCGCCTGCCTGAATCAGCCGTACACTTGGACATTGCTTTCTTTACCAAAAAACTCAATACATACAAAGCATCGGAATTATTGGGACGCGTATTACTGCAAATTCCCGCACAAAGCATTCACAACATCAATTCCCCTTTAGGTTGGGACGTATTCAAACGATACGGCCACCAGTTGAAAGCCATGAACAAAAAAATCTTTGCCAGCGTATTTTGTGAAGATGAATTCGAACCCGGTATTTACTTTGGCTATGCCTCTTATCTGCCAGAGACATTCCGCTCTTTGACAAACGTATTTTGTGATACCCGATGGTACCCTGAAGAGCAAAACCGACTGACCGGATTGGGCAGTTTGATGAAAACCGTTTACTTCCCATTTTTAGGTAAGCTGAACACCTACTCCGCTTCCGATAAAAAATCTGCGCCGATACTATGGGCAAGCCGCATTGCCAAGCAGAAACGTCCTGAACTGCTTTATCAGATTGCAAAAGCAATGCCTGAACAAGAATTTCATATTTACGGCGAATCGGAACGTGCCTGCCGCAAAGAATTGGAACAACTGAAGGTATTACCGAATGTCAAATATTTTGGTAAGTATGATTCTTTTGCCCAAGTTGCTACCCAGCAGCAATATGTCGCTTTCCTTTATACTTCGCAGTATGACGGTCTACCGAATGTATTGATTGAAGCTATATCCAACGGACTGCCTGTGATTTCATACGATGTAGGCGGAATCGGCGAACTGATTCATCAAAATGCCCTACTTTCCGACGATGCCGCTTTTGAAAAAAATCTGTTTAAAATAAAAAACATTCTGAATAATAAAACACTATTGAAAAACTCATGGCAGCACAGTCGTGAGATTTTGGAAACTCGCCACAGTTGGAACGGGTTTATCAAGGTACTCGAATCCGTAGACGGTTATTTCCCGACACAGACGCGGGAATCATACCAAACCTGTTATAAAGACTTCAGAATATTATCCAAACCTTCGAAAACCTGAGAATACCGGACAACTCGCCACCGACTTACTTTTCAGACGGCCCCCCCCCCCCCAAAAAAAGAAAAAAATTAACTGAAAAACCAACAGGCCAGGC
>ERZ773006.17-NODE-17-length-126078-cov-14.367_pt1 | contig 126078 bp, 95 predicted proteins | sample MGYA00580843_ERZ773006 | MGnify/ENA primary metagenome ERZ773006 (study PRJEB29015, sample SAMEA2738011) | human oral metagenome | biome: human oral; feature: human-associated habitat; material: dental | place: China | collected 2052 ...
CATTCAATGCTAAAGTTAAGGCATTCAGGGCACAGTTCAGAGGAGTGACAGATATTCCTTTCTTTTTATATAGGCTTATGAAATTGTGCGCTTAAGAGGATAGGCTTGCAACTGGGTTTTAGGACTGACCCTAACAGGGACAAGTGTCATAAGTCATTGAAACAAAATGGGGAAGAAGAAATGCCAATTGTTTTTCTTTGTATATTTGCACGTGTGATCAATTGTTATGCAGAACATTGACATTTCTTCTGTGAATACAGACATACAACAGATTTCAGACCTATCCAAGGTCCTGAGTGATAAAAGTGCCACGAACGACAGGATATTGGTCCCTTTTGGGAAAGTTTGTTCTTGGAAGGACTCTTTAAAGGTTTACCTGCAGGGTATGACCGTCCAAAAACGGATAGTCTTGCAAAGGAGGACAAACTACAAGATAAGATACAGAAAAGACAAATGGATACGATGCCTGTCCGTCAGCCTGTCTTTCCGTCTTTTACACACAATTTATTTCCATATCATCGGTGTTTGTAAACATTTTTATGCAGCTCAAAGCTGACACATGCTCTTCTGGCTTCTAAAAGATGCCTGATTGACCTGCAACAAGTGCCCTTTTAGCGTGTTACCAACGCCCTTTTGAAGTCCAACCAAGCACCTTTTGTAAACGGCTTAATAACCGACTGATTGACTGCCGGTTACAAACCTGTTTTTTGCACGTATTCTTTTTATCTGCAGATGATCTGTTTGAGATTATGTAATGACTTTTCAGAATCTTGCCTGTGTTTCCAACGTATTGAAATTGAAAAGGTCTTTGTATCGGAGGAGGAGGACAGAATGGACAGTTGACGGTCTTGGCCATGTTTTTGTTTAGGGAACCACCTCGGTTCTTCCGCTAAAGCTATACGGAAAGCATCCATGCGTTTAACGGAAGAACCATTCGGGGGTCTTCAGGAATCTGGCGTGATGAGGTCTGTCCCGTGCGTTGACGACTTTGATGAAATATCACACAGAGGCAGGGAGCGGAGGTAAGCCCCTATAACGGAGGCAACGTCGGTGCGCGGAGGAGCGGAGATCATTTGAGAGGTTCATCAAATCATTTGCCGGTGAGAATGATGAATGGCGTTTGTCCAAAAAGCAAAGGAATCCCGCACGTCACCTCTCAGTCTCCCTTCTGTGCCGTCGGAGCCTCCGTGAGATTTTCCCCTGCTCCGCTTCTCCGTGTGCCCTATTATGTTGCAGGCTTACTCTATCACTCCCTATTTCGGAAGAGCCAAAAAAAGAGAGGGTGTGTCTGTTCCGACACACCCTCTCGGGAAGTGAAGCATTCTTTGCCTATCGCTCTATTGTCTTGATGGTCTTTCCGTTCGACAGCCTGATGACGTTGACGCCCTTTGCCGGTGCAGAGAGGCGGTTGCCATTCAAGCCATAACGTGCTGACTCGGAGACGTTGTAAAGCTGCTCTGCGGCCTTGATATCCGATGTAGTAATATCGAGGACATCGTATCGGCTGCCCAAGACAACTTTCTTCTTCGTGATGGTCTCCTTGATTTTCGCAATCATCTCAGCAGGAACATAGATGGAGAGCTGTGTGCGAAAAGCTGTAAAGACAGACTCTCCGAACTCCGGGATACCCGTACCTGCGAAATGAACAACGGCCAGCTTCTTCGCACCAAAGAAAGCTTTCTTCTCGATACCGGAGACGGCTCCCTTGAAGTTGACGCTTACCAAGTCCGCACAACCCGCAAAGGCCTGCTCCTTAACAGACAACCCAGAGGCAAGAGACGTTATATGCGTCAGGCCAGCGTAAGCAAACGCGCTCTCGCCTATGTTGGTAAGCCCTTCAGGCAGGACAAGCGTCTTCAGGTTCCCGGCATAGGCGCAGGCGTTCGCTTCGATATCGGCGATCTCGTCCGGGAACCGTATTGTCGTCGCCGTGCTGCCGGTAGGATAAGCAACGAGAGAAGTCCGTTCCTTGTTATAGAGCACCCCCTCAACAGCAGCATAATCATCGCTTTCCTCCGATACAGAGAATGCCGTCACGGCCGTCTTGTAAAAGGCGTTCTCCCCTATATCCGCCAATGTCTGGGGGAACGCGGAAAGTGTGGAAAGGGCGGAGCAGCCCTCGAATGCGTGCCCCCCGATCTCTTCCAAAGCGGACGGGAACGCTGCCGACGCGAGCTTTTCGCACTGTGCGAAGGCGTAATCCCCAATGACTGTTACCGCCTCAGGGATGGCACATTCTGCCAGAGCCGTACAGCCCGTCAGAGCGGACTTGTCTATCTTCTTTGCCGAAGCAGGGAGCTGGATCTTCGTGAGCCGGGCGAGCTTATAGAACATATAAGGGGGTATGACATCCTCTTCCACAGGCTTATAATACTTGGTTGACAGGCCTTGCCTTATCGCGCAATAGTTCTCTCCGCCTTCAACGACACGTACCTCCGAGAGGTCCAAAGAGGTCAGTCTGCCCTCCGTCTGATCGTCCTCCTTGAGTCCTTTGCCTGCCATCTGGCGCAGGAGAAGGATGTCGGTCCCGTTGATTTCTCCCGATACCTTCAAGTCGGTTATCTGATACTTCCTGGCAGCAGGAATATGCTCTGCGAGCTTCCCAGCCGCTGTCGACACGGTCAATGACTCCTGGGCATGGACGGTGAAACACGCACATGCCAGTGCGATTACGGTCAATACTTTCTTTGATGTAAAGATCTTCATTTGTTTTCGATTGTTTTTTATGTTTTTAAAACAGATGTCCCAGGATTCCAAGGATCACCTTTTCTCATAAGGAATAACGAATTTATAGCCACGGCCACGCAGTACGACGTCCTTCTCCCGGACCTCTTCAACGTACAAACGATGCGTTCCCTCTTTCAGTCCACTGCTACTGAACTCGTCTGGATAAAGCATTGAGAGCGAGACCGAGACGTACGTTCCTGCAACAGGGTTGACGACAGCCGGGGTAATCTTAACGACCTTCCGTGAAGAATAAGGGCGCGCCCCGTTACAGAGCCAGACACCCACGCCGGGGCGGCGGACCGCCATCACCGTGTTCATCTGCGCATAGAGGCTGTGCGAAGTGGTGCCATACACTCCCACGCGAGCGGCTGTCCCCTCGCAACGCACCGTCACTTTCAACGTCTTCTCCTGCCTGTCCTGCGAGATGACCCGTATCTTCGCCTCCCCTTCATAGTGTGCCTGGATCTCCAGGATATTGGTCTTCGCATTCCATTTGACGCTTATCACTTTATCAGGGTCGTCCACTTTCAGGTCGGCAATATCGCCCCCGCCGTTCAGACTGACGAATCTGCTTTCATCCCGCGGGAAGAGCCTTACCTCCGACTGACTGATGCTGATCTCCGGAGCAACCACATGGATGTCTATCCGCCGGCGCACATCGCCGGAGATGATGGTCGCATAGGTGTTTCCCTCCAATATGCCGTTCACGCGCAAGGTGTCCTTGCTGACGCTCACTCCCGCTACTTTTGAATCGGCGACATAAGAGACATATTTCCCGGTACCGCCCGTCAGCAGGAACATACGTGTGGACAGTTTCGTGAGCGAGACTTCGTCCGGATTCTCTCCGCTAAGCTGTATGTCCTTCGCTTCCTGCTGATTGTCTTTGTCGCAGGCAGCAGGCAGGATGCTGCAAGCAAAGAGTAAGAAAAGATATAGCTTCTGTTTCATGACGTCTTAATCTACCGTTAGTTTATATTCAATCTCCCACTTCCGTCCGGGCGTTTCCACAATCTCAATCTGCAGAATATGCTGTCCCTTCGTTGCGAAGACAATCTTTCCGTCAACCGGCGTAACCGGCGTGCCGTCTACCTGATAAGCAATGGCCGCATTCGGATCAGCCAGGTCGTGATAATAAAGCGGCAGGCTTCGAGGACAGGTTCCAGCCTCTTTCACCCAATACAAATAAGGTATGCGTCCTTCTTCCTCAACGCCCATGTTCATGCTTTGCGTCTGCTGCGTGACAGCGTCAGAAGGTTTCGACTGCTCCGCCCCTTTGACACTCTTCACGCTGAACCTGTGAGAACTGCCGGGTTCGAGCCCCTCGACGATGAATGACACAGCCTTGGTTGTGACAACAGGCTGCCCGTCCACCAGCACCTGATACTGCACATCCGTATCGGCAACAGGCCTCCATGAGAGTTCCATCTCACGTTGCTGCGGATGTGCCGTGAGGTTAGAAGGAGCCTCCAGAGTGGCCGTCCCCGTCCCCTCCTTTGTCATTTTGAAGGAGATGTCATCGATGAGGACGAACCCGCCCGACTCTGCCGACTCATAGTCATTCTCAATATACAAGCCCACACCGGCACGGTTCACTCCCGCCGGCGCTTTGAATGTCATGGTCTTCTTCTGCCATTGATCCGCAGACGTCCGGACCTTGTCTTTCTCGCGCGAATCCTTCTTTATGGATGTCAGGTCACGATACCAGTCCACCGTCACGGTGATGTTCGGACGTTTCAAAGAGCCTTTGTACCAGTAAGTAAGCTGGTATTCAGCACCCGGTTCCACCACGATGTGATAAGGATTGAAGTCCTTGTCGCGTGAGAAGAAAGAGCCCCCATTGGGATAGAGTTTTATGGCGTAAGTGCCGTCATGGGCATCTTTTGTCCTCGAGTAAGCCAATGAGGAATTGAAGTACCAATACTTCGGTTTGAGATAAGGGTCATAATAGTCAGGGGCTTTCCCCTCGTCTTCTTCCTCCTCATCGCCCGGCTGCTTCGTCTCAGGAGGATATTCTTCAAATCCTCCATTGGGTATCAGTTCGTGTCCTATCTGCCCTTCCGCCGTATAAGAGAAGGACAACAGGCAGAACAGAATGAGATAGATTTTATTTGTCATAGGATACGTGTTTATTGATTAAACGGATTGATGTCTGCAAGCGTCAGGCCATAGTGCCTGCCGATAGCGGAAGCTATATTGCGCAGCGACCCCCCGGTCGTCTCCGGTGCCAGAAGCCGCTGCTTATCCCAGAGCCCGTCCCCTGCCGTGAGCTGACTGATATATTGTCTCACCTCTTCATAACCGAGGTGTGGCTTGCCGGAAGACTGTACGGTGAACTGCAGACCATATACCGCTCCGCAGCCACGGGACAGGAACACAAGGGCGTTCCGGGCGTCTTCATCGAGATTGACACGGGTGATTTCACCCACAAGGAACGTCATGGCCTGTACGGCGGCGACCTTTGACAACTCGCTTCTAATCAGCCGTAACTGTTCATGTACATCGTCATAACGATACTCCGTGAGCGACTGCCGCCCTCGTGCAAAGGCGTTATAGATCCTGATGCGGCTCTCGCGCAGCACAGGCAGGCCGCTTGTCTGGATCACAGGCAGCCAATATTGATAGTAGCCGTAAGCCAGGTCCCAATGGTGTTCAAGCTCCGTGTAATTGCGGCCAGGCAGCAGTTTCGTCTGCTCATGGTCGTGCCGCAGACGGCCGTCATTATACAAGCTGTCATTGAGATGCACGTTCAGCACCTTGTCAAGGTACACGCCTCCCCATACGATACCATTAAACAGTTCTGCCACGACAAGCCCTTTCTCGTTGACAAAGGCGATGTTGACATCACCAATGTTCGTACCCACATAGCCTGCCACTCCCCGTTCCGCACGATGGTTGCGGGCCGTCCCGGGACTGGGCTGGGACAGACCGCTCAACCGGCCCGTAGTGGTGAAGATGTCGTCAATATCGGCCAGGATGTGGCTGCGGTCGGCCCTGTGCAAAGGGGAGGCTGCAATCTCCTCTATGGGTTTCAAGCCGAACTCGCCATTGCGGAAATAGTCCTGTACCTTCGCCATGTTGGCCGGATACATGATGGCGGCAATCTTCAAGTAGCTGTTATAGATATAGTCCATGGGGTCGCGCAACAAGCTGCACTCCAGGTAATCGACGCTGCTTGCCCCATTGCGTTTAAACTGATAGACAGGGTCAGGGACGGTCGGTTCACGATAAGCCGACTCCACCGTCTCCCCCTCCCATTGGCTGCATGCGGAGAATGCCAGCGGCAGTAAGAACACTAAAAGATATTGGATTGACTTCTTTCTCATCTTTTCTCTATTATGGAAGGATAATATAACCACAGAAAGGAGACTTTATCTTGTCGATTCCCTCTTCGTTCTGATGCTGGTTGACTGTGAGCGGCTTCACGATCGTGAGCCCGTCTTCTGATACGGCAGAGATGGCCGCCCTGATGGAAGAGCCACGGGGACCGACGCCGTTCACGCAGATATACATGGGATAACCGGAGCGCGCGGTAAAGGAGAGCTTATGCTCTTTTCCATTCGCCAGGAAGGTCGTCGCCGTATCATCCCGACGGCTGCTCGCAATGACCTGCAGCTTTTTATCGGGCGAAATGTACCTCACCGTGTACCGGGAAGAGATGTCGTTATCCGGCACGAGCTGTCCCAAGAGGTCCACCTCCGTATAGGAACACGTGAGCGTAACGGTGTATTCCCGCACGTTATCGGCGATCTCCACACCCGGATACACATAATCCGTAACAGGCGCATCGGGATTCCCGAGCTGTATGACCTGGTCTTCGTATGAGAGCTTCGGCTTGTCTATTCCCTTGAAAGGAAACAGTTTGGCGTAGTCTTCCTCGGCGTAGTCTTCACTGCCTCTTGTACAACTCGTCGCAAGAAGCAGTATGCCTATCAGCATATAATCAATTATTTTCTTCACCATGATTGATATTTTTATCAGCTGTCATTATCTATGTTCCGTCATCGGACTAATCAGTCGGTTCGTCCCAGATCTCAGCTTCCAGACCTGTAAACTCACCTTCGGGATGCAGGTGCCTGCTGACAAGCCGGGTGGTGCGTGACATCGGGTCGTAAACCGACACCAGTTCGGCTGTGAAGCGGTCGCCCTGCCGCTGGAAGTCGAAGAACATCGTTTTACTGTCGTAACGCAGCCCTGACCGGAAGGTGATGCCCTGCTCCGTGCCTGCATAACCGGAGCCTAATCCGGTCATCTCCTTGGCCGGATAGCCCGGAACAGGGTTCTTCTTCTGTGTGAAAAGGAAGAGGTAATACCGCTTCGCAACGATCTCCTTCAACAGGGCCTGGTTGGTCTCCACATTGCGTTTGATGTATATGTCGCTTTGAAAGAAGGTGCGCCCGCCACGATGGATACGCAGTTGCGGGTTCTTCATACGCTCGAAGAACGCCCGGTTCTCATACGCTTTCTGCACGAAGGAGGTCGTCTCCTCCGGTGCTTTCAACTTCGAGAAGACAATGTATTCACGTGCGGGTTGAAGATAGGAGGCCGTGCGGAAGACAAGGTCGCCGTCCTCGTTCCGCCCCATATAAAGGAAGTCTGAAGACCCTTCAAAGCGGTCGTTGACCAGTTGATGGATATAGTTATAGGTGGAGAAGGTCAGCTGCGTGAAACTGTTCCGGCCCACGACATACTCGCTCGTCATCGGCTGTGAGGCGGTCTGCTCGGTATAGTCGGCACGCATTACGACTGTGTTGTCGTCCCTGAACTGCATTGTATAGCAGTCGCCCCCATAGCCATAACGCCCCCTGAAAGCCTGTTGCGAGATCAGTTCCGACGGGTTGGAAAAGAGCAGGGAGTCGGTCTTCGGGAAGTAAAGGACACGCCATCCGTAAGGTGCCTGGACGAGTTCCTTTTTCAAATCAGCGATGCTCTCCTTGTTACGCTGTGACGGACTCTTGTCGAACACATCGTCATTGGCGGTGCAAGCCGTCAGCAGGCAGACCAGCGCAAAGAGGCAGTATTTCATTCTTCTGTGATTCATCTCTGGTGTTGTTTAACGTAAGCATTGATTCTCCTAATGCTGATTACCTGCATTTGCTTCAGGTCTATATGCCAGTTCTTCAGCACATATTCGTCCACAAATGACTGTTTCGCAGTAAACTCCTTGTAGGCCTGCTTTGCCTCTTCTGCATAGCGGGCGTTGACCTCGGGATCGATGTCTGTGTCGGGAGTCCGGGCTGAAACAGCAGCATCGTACAGCTCTTTAGGGGTACTGGTGAGCGTGGCGCTGATGATTTCGGCAAAATCATCTTCGGGCGAGAGGAAGCCTAACATGGTGTAAAGACCGCGTTTGTTGGCATAGGAGTCAAGCCCGAACCGCTCCTTCCCGGTGCGTGCATAGCTCAAAGGGGCGGCCAGAGGTTCTGTCGAACCCGTGTACCGCTGTCCGCTGATCATCGAGAACCTGTCGCGGTCATAGGCGATGTGCAGCATCAGGCACCTGGCCAACTGATGGTGGACGCTGCGCATCAGGACAAACACCTTGTCGTTGTCAGCAGGGTTGAAATCGTCTACGTGATAGACACACATCTCCTTCGCGGTGAGCTGGGGATTGTCCAGCCGTTCCACACCATGCGTATCCGGGTTGCCGCCTCCATACAGGTACAACCTGACGGGAAGCCTTCCGGGCAGCAGTTTCTCCCCGCCCGTCTCTTTCAACCGATAGGTCTCCAGGCCCATCGTCCGTACAGCCTCAAGCACCCTGCGGACGTTCTCCAGCTTCGGAGGATAGATGAAGGTGCCTGTCGAGCCTGCGTTCTTTTCCCATCGATAGACCACTTCTATTCCATAAGGAACCGTGATATTCTCAATGATCCACTTGTCCAGTCCGGTGGCTGCGATCTGTTTCTTTCCTTCGTCGATGACGCTTGTCTCACTCAGTTTCTCGCTGTCGCAGGCAGCAAGAACGACGACTGCGGACAGGAGAAGGATTGTCTTTATCTTTATCATCTTACTAATCTGTTTACTTGTTCATCCTACTTATCTCGGCAATTGCTGACGATCACGGGGGTTGGGGGCAAGCCCCCGCTGGATGGCTTCCGCCGGTATCTGAAGCACTTTCCGGGGGTCGTCTTTTTCCAAGGGGAAGTAATAGGCACTCTTCGACGAACGCTTCACAGCGATGTGGAAGCGGCGTATGTCGAACCAGCGCAGACCCTCCTGATAGAACTCCTTCTGGCGGAAGTCGAGTATCAGCTGCACCATTGCAAGCTGCTTCAAGGTCATCCCGTAGAAGGGGGAATACCGGTTGTACCGATTGCTGTTAGTCGATGTGTACACTGCCCGTTCGACGGACGGCATGAAGCCGAACTTGCCTTGCATGTACTGCAGGTAATCGTCAATGGCATGGTCGTAGTTCCTCAGCATGGCGTAAGCCTCCATCCTGTTGAGGAGCACCTCATCGACGGTGAAGAGCGCATTGGTCACATAGATGCCGCGCGGCTTGGTGCCTGTCTGCTCCGAACCGGCCAGTTCGTCGAACTTAGCCATATACCGTCCTGTGATGGTGGGAGCCGGTGAGGAGGTGAAGAGGTAAGTACCGACAAAATTCATCTTTGCGTAGTCCCCGCCCCCTTCGATGCCTCTTTTGGCAAAGATGTCATCGACCGTGTTGAACGTAGAGCCATATTTCTCATTCACCACCGAACGGGCCCAGCGCGATTCCGTTGCCGTCAGCAAGAGGTTGGCAGGTTCATCCACGGCCATGTACCGATGGTATAGGTTCTGTGGAGAAAACTCCATCTCATCAGCGTAACGACGCCATGACCGGAGCTGGCGCTTCGGGTCGCTCCCCAAGACATAATCGGCATATTCGATCACATTCCGCCATTCCCCTTTCATGAGATAGAAGCGGGTCGCGAAGGCGTAAGCGGCTTTCTTGTTGAAATGGAACTTAGGGTGTGCATAATAGTCATCCGTCACCAGGGACACACCCAGGCGCAGGTCTTTCTCTATCTTATCGTACACCTCATTCACAGTCCCGCGGCCGTAATCCACCAAGGCATGTTTCTCCGGCTTCGTGATATAGGGTATTCCGGGATTATCCGAAGCCCCGCCATAAGGCTCCGCCCATATATTCACCAGCATGAAATGCAGGTAGGCACGCAACAGGAAAGCCTCTCCGTACAATGCCTTCACACGTTCCGTCTTAGGGTAGCGGCTTAACAGTTCCAATGCCTTGTTGGCCTGCGCAATGCCCTTGTAACACGCATTCCAATAATTGAGAGGCGTATCCAAGTCCTCCTGATCATAGTCTTCCCAGAAGAACATAGCCTCATTCAGTCGTGTATGAACGCCGTTCGCACGTTCCTCCACATCATCCGTCCTCGGTTCAAGAAAGGGTATGTAGCTTGCTTCGGGATAGGCGCCCGTGAGCAGTTCGGCTATCTTCTTTTCCGAGTCAATATCGACATCCAATTCCGAATCGGGGCTCTTGTCGAGAAAGTCGTTACAGCCGGCAAACAGAAAGCCGGCGGCCAAAAGCAGCAGTGATATGTATTTCTTCATCTTCGATCAATTAGAAACCAATGTTCAACGTCAGGGTATATTGCTTTGGAGTAGGCAGTGACACGCCGCCCGACTTGTAGTACTCCGGATCCTGTCCCTTGAGCTTCTTGTCCGAATAGAGGAGGAAGGGATTGGTCACGTTAAGGCGCAGATCCATCGTCTGCAGCCTCATCTTCTTCAGGAAGTCACCGGGCACATGATAGGCTAAAGAGACATTCTTCATGCGCACGAAACTGCCGTCTGCGACCATCATCTGCGAGTAGTTATAGGTATTGTACGCTCTCTCGATGTTCTCCCTGCCCACTTTTCCGATCAGCTCTTGCGACGGAAGCACCGGGACATCCGTCCTTCTCTCGTCTCCGGGGTTGAGCCAGCGGTTGTAGTAGGACTTTGAAAAGACGTTCAGATCACCGAACTCGGGATCGAAAGTGGGGTTCAGCCGGATCTTGTTGCCCGCCTGCATGGTCAGAAAGAACGACAGTTCCCAGTCTTTATACTTGAAGGTATTCGACAGCCCCCCTATCACCTGCGGTTCAATAGGCCCGTAATACAAGAGGTAAGACTTGGCATACTGCGTGTCGAGGAAGTCTGCCCCGGCATTCTTCGCATACTCCCCCTGATTGGAAGGATAGAGTCCGAAGTCGAAAGTCGGCAGACCGTTCTGGTCCAGCCCCTGGAAGTTAAAGGCGAAGAGGGAGCCCCGCGGATAGCCGACAATGTTCCCCCTGCCTCGTCCGGCGACCATGTCGAAGGCATTCGGGGTGTTCAGCAGGCGTGTGATCTTCTGGTTCATGGCACTCAGGGTGAGGCTCGTCGACCACTGGAAGTCCTTGCTGACAATGTTCTTCGTATGCACTCCGAGTTCCACGCCCTGTGTACGCATATCACCGAAGTTGGCGTACTTGTAGTATTCACCTCCTACTCCCGATGTACGGACGAGGTCGATGAGATCGAATGTATTGCGCTGGTAGACATCCAAGGTCGTGCTGATCCGGTTGTCGAACAAGCCCAGTTCCATGCCGATGTTCAGTTCGTACATCTTCTCCCAGGTCAGGTCTCTGTTCTCTAAGTGGAGGATGCTGAGCTTGTTCTCTCTGTCGCCGAAATGGAACCGATTCGCTATCCCGCTCTTATAGACGGCATTGGCATTGACGGCCTCTTCGTTCATCTTCGCAGTCAGACCGTAACTGGCTCTCAGGGCCAGGCGGGAGACGGTCCGATGATCCTTCAGCCATTCCTCCCGGTCCAAGTTCCACTTTCCTCCGACGTTCCAGGTGGGCAGCCACAGTGCACGCGCGCCTTTTCCCGACGTGTTCGATCCTTCGGTATTGACCACGACATTGAATATGTACTTGCCGGCATACCCATAAGTTCCATTGAAAGAGAAGGTGATCCCGCGGTCATTCCGCTTGTGGTAGCTGAAGTAACTGTTCCCTTCATCAATGAGCTTATTGAATATCAAAGGATTGGTATATACCTGACTGCCACGGTCATATTGTATTCCGTAACCCTGGAAAGGATTGGTTGTGCGGACAGCCGAACGCAGCTCCGTGAAGGCGAAAGCCTTCAGGTCGTGTTCTCCCAGCCGCTTGTCAAAGTCGACGGCGATACGTCCCAGAAAACTCTTCAAGGAGGCTTCTGTCTTGTTGAGGATGCCCCCGTGGGTCAGGCCGATCTTCGGTTGCAGCTGCGGATTGTCCTTGTCGTGTATCAAGTAGATGTTCTCTTTGGCCACAAAGGGGTTCTCGTTCGCACGGAAGGCCTGTATGATGTTCGAGCCTTCACGCACCTCGTGCGTCGTGCTCGTATAGGCCTGCCGCAAGGCCACCAAGCCTTTCAGGGCAAGGTCAGGATTGATTCGACAGGTGGCTTCCGACTGTATCTTGAAGTCCAGGACATTGATGTCCATCTTGTTGTTGGCATACTCGTTGAAGATGTTGAAAGGTGCCCAGTTATTGCGATAATACGCCAGATCGCCTTTTTCATCATAAGGGCTCAAAGTCCTGCTCGTACCCAGAGCATACGAAAACGGGTTGATATCGAAGTCGCGTTCAAACACTCCTAAGGTGTTGTTCTTGCGCTGCGGCATCGTTCCCGGTGCTTTCTGCGACCGGATGTTGCCCTGTGCCGTGAGCGTGGCCGTCAGCCGGTCGCTGATATAAAAGGTGTTCTTTACGTTCGCCGTGAAGCGGCTCACCTTGTCGGCTATCGTCCAGCCGGCATCATGATAGAAGCCGAGCGAGGCGTAAGTAGCCGTGCTCTTGCCGCCGCCTGACAGGGTTATCATGTGGTTGGTGGCAGGATTCATCGTGAAGAGGAGGCCGAACCAGTCGGTATTGGCATACTCTCTCTTACGCAGGAAGTCCATCTTTGCCTCGGGCGTATTGGGCAGATAGAAGGTACCTGTCGCCGGATTGACGGTGCTGACAGCCTTGTATAACTGGTAATAGATACCGCTCCGCCGTCCATACAGCGACTGGGGCACGCCGAAATAGCCCTTGTCATTCATCTCCTGATAGAGCGACATGGTCTCCTGTGAGTTCAGCAGGTCGAAGTCCCCGTACCTCGGTTTCAGACGGATGGAGTTCTCCGTGGAATAAGTCACACGCAGGGGCGACTCCCGTCTGCCTGCTTTCGTGGTGATGACGATCACGCCGTTCAGGGCGCGGGCACCGTAGACGGAGGTGGCGGAAGCATCCTTCAGCACCTGGATGTCCTGTATATCGGCGGGATTCAGACCTGATATTGCCGAGGAGATGAGCGTCACGGCGTCACCGGAGGCGAGCTGGTCGAGGCTGAGGTGCACCAGGTCTTCATACACAGCACCGTCTATCACGTACAGAGGCTGCACGTTTCCGATGATCGAGGCGCCGCCACGGATATTGATGCGAGGGGCCGAACCGAATGTTCCCGATATGCTCTGGATGGACAGACCGGGAACCCGTCCTTCCAGCATCCGCGATACGTCGGCAACGCCTTCCAGCTTGATGTCATCCATCTTGACCGATGTCGCCGCACCGGTATATACCCGGTTGCGGATGTTCTGATAGCCTGTTACGACCACTTCATCGATCTCCCGCGCATCGGCTTTCAGCGTGACGGCCATGTCCTGGCCGTTCACCTTCACCTTCCGGGTCGTCATGCCGATGTAACTCACCTGCAAGGTCTGTCCCTGCGAAGCGTTGATGGCGAAGCGGCCGTCCATGTCGCTCACTGCCTTCTGTTTAGTTTCCATTACCTGTACAAAGGCGCCGATGAGCGTTTCTCCCTGTTCGTTCCTGACCGTTCCAGTGACGGTTCCCGTCGTCTGAGCCGTCAGGGCAACGGCAATGAACAGCAGCAAAAGGGTGAGCAGGGACTTTCGTTTGTTGACAAGTCTGTCTGTTTCTATTATCATGATAGGTCTTTTGATTTTTATATAATACAGGGCTGCATACGAGTCAGAGCTTCAGCAGCAAGCCGCCGTACACGCCTAAGGGATGACCGGCACGCAGTCCTGACGGGTGACGGGATACGAGGTATCGTCTGTTCGTCAGATTGATCGCATTCAGCGTAAGCGTGAGATACTTGTTTACACGCCCCTTCAATGACGCATCCAGAATAAGATGATGCGGAATCTTCTCGCTTTCGGCAATGCGCCCCTGTCCTGCCGTTGTGCGCATGTCACCATTGTACCGTGCCCCGAAATTGGCTTCCAGCCATTTATACTCAAGTCCGATCTGCAAGTTCAAAGCGTGCTTATATATATAAGGTATCTCGTCTCCATAGACGACATGCCCCCAGGCCGAACTGACGAAATCGTTTTTCATCTCCGTATGGGTGTAGGTGTAAGACAGCTGCAAGGGCAGACGGAGGGCGAGATGCTGCGGGACAGGCTGATAATGGAGCATGAACTCCAGTCCATTGACCAGTGCCCTGCCCACGTTGAACTGCTCCAGTGTCCCCTGACCGCCCTGTGCGGCGAGGTCACTCCCCAACATGTTGGAGTAGTTGTTGTTAAACACGATTGCCTCGGCCTTCATCTTCGCGGTGGTGTACCGCAGGCCGGCCTCGACGTTGACGCTGCTCTCCGCTTTCTGATTCAGCGTGGCACTTGGAGGCGCGAAGCCCTTATGAAGACCGCCGAAAGCCGACAGTGCCGGCAGGAGCCTGACGTTCACCCCAATGCCGGGCAACAGTGCTCTTGCACGGTTGGAAGTCTCGACGCGCACCATTCCCGTCCGGCGGGGATCGGCCTTGGTGTAGTCTCTCTTCAACAGATCGACGTCTTCGTAGCGCATGCCGGCAGTAAGGGTGACGATCCCTTTCGACCACTTCCCCAGCCAGTAACCGGACCAGGCGTGCGCAGTGGTAATGCGGTTGGCATTGCTTCCGGGAAGCCCCGCCCGAAAGAGCCGCATGCGCCCTCCCTGCATGGAATAGCCATCATCCTGCTGAAAACGGTCTTCGCTGTCAGCGTGATAACGCAGTCCGAGCTCGGCAGTGAGGTATCCGTTCCACAGCATCGTGCGGTATTCTCCCTTCGACTGGATGCCTCGCGAGCGGTAGACACGGTGGTTGGCACGCAGCATCAGAGCCTCGCCCATGTAATCGGCCTGACCGGTCACAATATCAAAATAGGATTTGTTTGTCTCGGGATCGGCCAATACCGCATCAATGGAACGGCGCTCGCCTTTGGTGTTCCCCACCCTTACCTCGTTGAGTTTATACCAGTTACGAAAAAAGTAATTATAGTATAAGTCGGTCGTGATCTTGAGTTTCCTCGGCGACTCTATGACGTAGGTCGCCACCCACTGGGTATGTCTCGTCTTGAGGTTGTCCTTCTGTGCTCCGGCGTAACGAAAGTACGGGCGGAGTGCGAAATCGTGTTCGGTCAGACCGAGATAAGTCTCGTCTGAGGTCTCATTGGCAAAGCCGAACTTCAGTTCAAACAGGTGGTTGATTCCTTCCTCATGACGGGTCTGGGCCGAAAACTTAGCGATGATGTCATTGCGTCTGAATCCGGTCCGCTCGTTCGGAACGTCCTTCCGGAATCCATCGGACTGGTAACGCAGATACTCGATAAGGAATCCGGTGTACTTGAAGCGGTTGCCTACGCCGAGGTAGGACTTCAAGGTGTTGTAGCTGCCATAGGATGCGTTCGCCTTCAGACTGAACTTGGAAGGGATGGGAGTAGACACCATATTGATGGCGCCGCCCGTCGTGAAAGGACCGTATTGCACCTGGCTGCTGCCCTTCAGGACCTCAATGGCATACATACGGCCCGCATTCGGGAAGTAATAAGCGGCAGGGGCGGCATAGGGAGCAGGGGCGGCCAGCACGCCGTCCTCCATCAGGGTGATACGCTCACTGCGCTCGGCTTTGGTTCCCCGAAGGCTGATGTTCGGGCGAAGACCATATCCGTCCTCTTCGTAGACATTCACCCCCGGCACGCTCTTGAGCATGCGGTTAATATCGGTGTAACCGAACTTCACGATCTCGGCAGGAGAGATATAATAAGCCGAACCTGTACGGTTACGGGCTTCAAACTTGCTCCCCAGCATCTGGTTGGAGCGTACAATCACTTCGGTCATCCTATGCACCGAGTCCGTCAAGGCACTCTTCCCTGCTGCCTGCAAGCTGTCTTGCGCCTGGGCACACATGCCCATCGGTGTCAGAGCAAACAGCAGCGACAACATCGGTCTTGTATTATAAAACATAATAAAGGTTATCAACCATATAGCAACCCACGCATCGGGTTGAGAATCCGGAGATTCATCTTTTATGACAGCCAAGCATCAGCATGTCACGGCCTGTAGATAAGTTGCTTATATCTTGTTTGTAAATTTTTTGCAAAGGTAATACGTCTTGCCCATTTCCACAATACCTATTTCTAAGTATTTTAAATGATGCCTTCATTCAAAATGAAGCCGTCATCGTAACTTCCCGCCCTTCCCAGACACCTCGGAAAAGAGGGGGGATGTCTCCCCGAATGCAGCCCGTGTCCACTTCAAAACCCACAATTCAGAATCACGATCGCCCTCCCTCTAACGCTCTGTCTGCGGACAGACGAGGGGATGCGGTTCTGAAAGCGTGTAAGCACCATGTTGCCTTTATCAGTTCTTCCGTTAAACGTGCAGATGGGAAATGGAACAAAGGCTTATACGCCTGCAGGGCATGACCGTCCAGAATCAGATGGGATCTTATAAAGGGGATAGACCCAAAATAAGATGCGGGAAAGGCAGATTGATACGATGCCTGTCCATCGGCAGGCCTTTCCGTCTTCTACAGACAACCTGTTCCCGTATCATCGGCATTTGTAAACTGTTTTCATGCAATGCAAAGCAGCACATGCCCTTCTGGCTTCTAAAAGAGGCCTGACTGGCCTGCAGCAGGTGCTCCTTCAGCGTGTTATCAACGCCCTTTTGAAGCCCAATCAGGCACCTTTTACGAACGGCTTAATAACCAGTTGATTCACTGCCGGTTGCAGACCTGCTTTTTGCACGTGTTTTTTATATTTGCAGATGATTTGTTTGAATTTATGTAATGGTTTTTCAAAACCTTTTCTGTATTTGCAACGTATTAAAATGAAAAGGTTTTGTATCAGAGGAGGATAACGGAATGGACAGCTGATAGTCCCGGCTATGTTTTTATTTAGTGATTAACTTCACGGATTCGGTAAGTTTTTCAAATCCCAGCTTTGCAAAAATGTCCATGATGTGATAAATTCCTCCGAAGGAAGTGATATTCTCGTTTTTAATTGCTACCTTTGTCATGTCAGTTTTTTGCTTGCTTGTTATGTTTGCAGCACCAAGATAGGTGAAAATTCTGACACATCCAAGTGTTTTGAGGACTTTGTTTCTCAGGCACTTGGATTTCTCACAAGAAGTTGTGCTGCGGAATTAAGGTTATGAACGATAAAATAATATTTTCTTTGATTTGCTTTTTCCTTTGTAGTATGGGGATACATGCTCAAAGAAAAATAGAAGGCAATGTGAAGGATTCTCAGACAGGTAAAAATATTGCTTTTGCAAATGTGACTTTGCAGTTACAGGCCGATACAACAAAGAACTATTCTGGATCATTAACGGATTTAGAAGGAAATTTCTCTTTAGATAATGTTCCTACGAAATCTTATAGAATTGTCGTGTCTTATTTGGGGTATAAGACAATAAAAGAAAATATCGCTTTATCAGACTCCTCTCGTTTAAACAGAAATTATTCTTTACAACCATTAGCTGTAGAATTAAAGGAGACAGTAGTAACGGCAAATAGAAATATACAACATATCGATCATAGATCAATCACTTTTACCAGTGAGCAAATAAAGCATGCTCAGGTGGGTAGAGACTTGGTCAAGGATATTCCAGAAATAAGAGAAGATGCCTTAACAGGAACTTTAAAGAATGTTGATGGAAAAGCTCCTCTTATCCTTATCAATAACATTCGTTCTTCTGAAGTGGATCTTAAAGCTCTAAAACCAAGTAATATAAAGTATATAGAATATTATGATATACCACCAGCTCGGTATGCTACAGCTAGTTCTGTTATAAATGTTGTTACAAAAACATTAGAAAAAGGTTACAGCTTCGGACTAAAGACGAGGGATGCATTCAGCACAGGATTCTCAGATGATGAGGTCTACCTCTCTATCACACAAGGTAAGAGTAAGTTTGATCTTTCTTACGATTTTAGCTTACGTGATTACAAGAATGTGGTAAATAGCCGTTCGTATGAATATACGAAGGGTGTGGATAATTATATCGATAAGTCTTCTGGAAAGGAAAAATTCGGATATATTAATCAAGATATTAGTGTGAAATATGCTTATATCCCAAATATGAAGTCTATCTTCCAGATTTCCTTTGAGCCTAATATTCTCTGGGAACATAGTAAAAGTATTCAAAATGGTGTGTATGGAGTGCTGGGACATAAAGACGGTATTATTCGTAATTCTCATGATAATATTCATACCTTTAATCCTTCTTTAGACCTCTACTTTGATAGGCAGTTTGATGATAAAAATAATTTATCTGTAAATATTAATGCAGCTACCTTTGGTACACATAGCACTTCCTATGAAGATGAGGAAATTTCAAATGGGACAGTGCCATATGTAGATGATATGAGGCTGATGAATAGAAAGAACAGCATCATCGGTGAGATTGATTATTCGCATCGGTTTGCAAATATTAAACTGAATACAGGTTACCGTACAGAATTTTCACATTCAAGATCCAACTTGAATAATTTATCCGGTCAAGATGTATATTCCACCAACCAGTCACAACATTATCTTTATGCAGAATTAGTAGGGGGTAAAGGTAAACTTATGTATAAAGCAAATGTGGGAGTTACAACATTAAAAATTAATTCACCACTTGCGTCTCATTCAGAGTTTATGTTTACCCCTAAGGCAGAATTAGGTTATAATGTGTCGAATAACACATCACTGAGATTTGAATTTACTTCTAACCCAATTATTCCTTCTTTAAATATGCTTAGTAGTAATGTTACCATGCTAACAAGAGATATTTATAAGAAAGGTAACCCTCATTTAAAGAATGGACAGGATACTAGAGTAACGCTTATGCTGAATCACTATAGTAAATATATAGACTTAATGATGAAGACAACATATTCCTATCAGTCAAAAGCTATCTATCAATATTTTTATACCGATAACAATGAACTGATATTAGGTTATAAAAATTGTAGGCATGTAAATAGCTATGGGGGATTCATTATGCTCCAGTATAAGCCATTTGGAAATGACTTGTTGTCTTTCTCCTTGGCTGGTGTACCTCAAATGGAGAAAGTATACAATGAGGATGATGTTAATAAAATCTTCTCCGTAGACAATCTGTTCGATGTAGACTTTAATTATAAGAATTTCAATGCACATTATCATTTGGTAATCCCAGTATACACTGCCAACGGAAGCTTTAAGAGTAGTACTGAAAATAATAATGATTTTACAGCAAGCTATAGAGTAAATAATTGGAAATTCTCAGCATCAGTATTTTTTATTGGCAAAGATGCGAAGTACATTACAAAGACGAATTCTTCTTCCATTGTAAACTATAACGAAGAGCGCAGAATAAAAGACAACCATTCGATGTTTGCAATAGGGGTAGAGTATAATTTCAATGCAGGGAAAAACAAATCATTTACCCGCAGGTTGAATAATAGAGATACAGATTCTCCAACATTCTAGCTACAATAGTCCGTTAAGACCATACGAAAAGCATCCGCGCATTGAACGGAAGCACCCTTTTATTTTCGGCTCTTCAGGAATCTGGAGTGATGAGTTCTGCCCCGTGCGTTGATGACCTTGATGAACCGTCACACAGAGGCAGGGAGTGAACTCTGCCGATGTCAGGTCACTTCAGCAGAGTCATCTTGTGCAGCATGGAATTGTAGAAGTCGGCTGTGACGCACCTGCCCCGCAGGGAACGCACACGCGGCATATTGCGGAAGAAGTCATCCTCCGACCTGTACCAGCCGTAACGGGCTATCTCATGCGCCTGTGCGAGCGTGGCTGCCAGTCTGCCGGCAGCGGACGGGTTGACGGAAGAAAGGTAGCATTTGCCGTCCTTCATCTCCAGTGCCAGTACCAGACAGTCAGCGGCCTGCTGCGCCTCCCGTGCGTGCAGGTCACGGGTATTGACGGAGACGGTGACGTGTCTTCCAAAACGCCGGTTGATCTTTTCCATCATGCTGCGGAAGATGACACCATGCGGAGAGGTGTCTTTCAGTCCCGTGTAGGCAATGGAATAGTGAATCATCTCATGGATGAGCACATCGTCTGTCTGCTCTTCCGTGAGTTCATAATAAGTTGAGACGGAAAGGGTGTAGTCGTAGTATTTTGTGCGCCCCAGGCTTGTCTTCCGTCTGCATGCCATCTGTCCCAGACGGGTTCTGGCACGCGACCATCTCAGCCGGGGGACAGGAAGCCGTCCGTCGAAGATGAGGGCATTGTATCTGTTGAAGCGTTCAAGCAGGCTTCCTCCCTCCGGCGTTCCACTTGCATCGGGCCGGGAAGAGGAGTCTTGACGGCATATCTTTGAGAAAGAGGACATTGAGACGGATCTGCTTTTGAAAAGGGTGGTGCTATAGGTGGAACCTGTAGCCCAAGGTTATGGAAAAGGTACTGTTCATCACTTCTTTGTCATCGGGATCGTTCGTGTCGGCAATCTTCGTGACTCCCCACAGATAACGGGCATCCAGCTCTATGTTCTTGTAGCTATAGGAAACTCCTATGGGAATGGCAACGGCATCTTTGTGGAACTCTTTTCTTATGTTCTGGTCATAATCGCCGGAACTGACAGTCCCATTGATTTTCGTCTCCTGTTTCGCTTTCATGTGGGCACTTGCCAGGTGGTCCCATTGTACTCCGAGCCTCAAGGCCAGTCCTTTCCACACATGAGCCTGTACGGTTACAGGCACGCTGATGTAACCGAGATGGATTCTGGGACTGGTGAGATAGAAGTAGCCCGGGCTGGTGTCCCGGTCGAAATCAATGTGTGCATTCTTGCCCGTGACGATACGCAGGGTGCTTCTGGCAGGACCGGTATAAATTGTTTCTTGGTCTGGAGTCTGGGTGAAGGTCGTCAGCATGACCGCGTTTTCCTTGGCTCCCTGCATGCTGTAGAAGAGTCCGGCTGAGAGGGAAAAGGTCCGGCTGAGGCTGTATTCGAGATCTGCACCGGCGATGAAGCCGGCTTTGGGACCGTACTGGTCGTGGATGGGACAACAGGCGAAGTCGGAGACTGTCATGCCGATACGTGGTGTCAGGGTCAGTCTGCCGCGACTGTTCTGTGCTGCTGCAGTCCAAGGCATGACAAGTGCCGCTGCAAGATAGACGAGCTTCTTCATTGTTTTGTATGTTGGATGATATCAGTGTAGGGACTTCCTGAGAATTCATGCGGTCTTTGCTGATGACGCTGCAAAGTTAGAAAATAAAATTGTAAAAGCAAAGGCCGGTATGTGTTTCCCATGGGCAAGGACGTGTTATAAACAACAAAGGCAGGCTTGCCAGCCTGCCTTGATGGGGACTTCTGTCCCTGCCTGATGGAACATCGGGTATGCCTTTTGGCTGATGGAGCAGAGGTCAGCCCTGTATAAGTGTCAATGTATAGAGGTACACCACGGCTGCCGGTATCGCCATGAGTGACGAGTCGAAACGGTCGAGCATGCCACCGTGTCCCGGCAGGATCTTCCCGCTGTCTTTGATTCCGAGTGTCCGCTTGAAGAGGCTTTCGACGAGGTCGCCCCATGTGCCGAATACCGCCACGACCAGCCCCAGCCCCATCCAGGCGGGGATGCCCAGCAGATGAGGGACAGCCCCCGTATTGGCGAGACAGCCGATGACGGCTGCCACGATGAGCACGAGGATGCCGCCTCCGATGCTTCCCTCCCAGCTCTTCCCAGGGCTGATGCGCGGGAAGAGCTTGTGCCTGCCGAAGAGCGATCCGCTGAGGTAAGCCCCGGTATCATTCGTCCACAGGAAGACGAAGACGCTCAGAGGCAGCAGGAAGTCGAAGGTCGTCTGTCCCAGTCCGTTCTGCTGGAAGGCCAGGACGTTGATCAGCGAGAAGGGCAGGGCGATGTACAGCTGTCCCAGCATGGTGTATGCCCAGCTGTTGACAGGATTCTCGTTCTTCAGGTACAGCTCCGCCACGAACAGGTAGATCAGGGTCAGCACGTAAGGGACGAATACGACGAACCCCTCTGCGGGTGTCAGCCGCAGGACGGCAGTCGACAGGAAGAAGCAGATTCCTGCAATGGTGGAGATGAAACGGTTGACCTTCACCCCTTTGATGCTGTTTGCCAGCCCTGTGTATTCCCACAGGGTCGCTCCCGTAATGAGTGCGAAGAGGGCAATCAGACAGTAAGGGTGCAGGATGCCCAGCACCATGACGACGACGAAGACGATGCCTGTGGCGGCTCTGACCATCAAGTTTTTCTGTTTATCGCTCATAACTGTACGCTAATTTATAGATCACTGGCTTTGTCGCTTCCTTCCCGTGCCACACGCGCTTCGTGCTCGGCCTGGGCTTTCTTCACCTCCTCCGGCATATCCTCGAGCCGGGGCTGCGCCTTCTCCTGCTGTTCAAGCAGCTCCTGCGTGCGGCTGACCCAGGGCCGTCTGCCGAAGATCCTCTCCACATCCTCCGCCATGATGACCTCCCGGTCGACGAGGAGCTGTGCCAGCTGGTTGTGTCCTTCCCGGTGCTCGGTCAGGATCTGCTTGGCACGCGCATACTGTCCGTTGATCATCTTCAGGACTTCTTCGTCGATGGTCTTGGCCGTCGTGTCAGAGTAAGGCTTCTGGAAGCTGTACTCATCGTTGTTGTAATAGCAGATGTTCGGCAGCCTGTCGCCCATGCCGGCATAGGCGATCATGCCATAGGCGCTCTTCGTCGCCCGCTCGAGGTCGTTCATGGCACCTGTTGAGATATGTCCCGTGAAGAGCTCTTCCGCCGCACGGCCTCCGAGCAGCGAGCACATCTCGTCAAGCATCTGTTCCTTGGTGGTGATGGGGCGTTCTTCCGGCAGATACCATGCCGCACCGAGCGCCTGGCCGCGCGGGACGATGCTCACCTTGACCAACGGATCGGCATGCTCGCAGAACCAGCTGATGGTGGCATGGCCGGCTTCGTGGATGGCGATGGTGCGCTTCTCCTCGGCTGTCATCACCTTCGTCTTCTTCTCCAGACCGCCTACGATACGGTCGACGGCATCGAGGAAGTCCTGCTTCGACACGTCCTTGCTGTCGTGGCGGGCCGCGATGAGGGCCGCCTCATTGCAGACGTTGGCAATGTCGGCGCCCGAGAAGCCCGGCGTCTGGCGTGCGAGGAGATCGATGTCGAGGTTCCTTTCCAGTTTCAGAGGACGCATGTGGACCTGGAAGATCGCCTTGCGCTCGGTGAGGTCGGGCAGATCCACGTGTATCTGCCGGTCGAAGCGTCCGGCACGGAGAAGCGCCTTGTCGAGCATGTCGACACGGTTGGTCGCCGCAAGGACGATGACGCCGGAATTGGTCCCGAAGCCGTCCATCTCGGTCAGGAGGGCGTTGAGGGTATTCTCCCGTTCGTCGTTTCCGCCCATGGCGGGATTCTTGGAGCGGGCACGTCCCACGGCATCGATCTCGTCGATGAAGATAATGCAGGGGGCTTTCTCTTTGGCCTGCCGGAACACGTCGCGCACACGGCTCGCACCGACACCGACGAACATCTCCACGAAGTCGGAGCCGCTCATGGAGAAGAACGGCACCCCCGCCTCGCCGGCGACGGCCTTTGCCAGGAGGGTCTTGCCCGTTCCCGGAGGGCCGATGAGCAGCGCCCCCTTGGGGATCTTGCCGCCCAGGTCGGTATATTTCTTCGGGTTCTTCAGGAACTCGACAATCTCCTGCACCTCCTGCTTGGCTCCCGTCTGTCCGGCTACGTCCTTGAAGGTGATGCCCATCTCATTGGCTTTCTCGTAGAGCTTGGCCTTCGACTTTCCTACATTGAAGACCCCGCCGGCACCGCCGGCACCGCCGCCCATGCGCCGCATGAGGAAGTACCAGATGCCGAAGAACAACAGCCACGGAGCAATGGAGCCGAGGATGTCGAGGAGGGTGTTGCCCGACTTGTTCTCGTAGCTGTAGCTGGCGATCTTCTTCTGTTGCACGGCCTGGTCGAGGAAGCTCTCCACCTTGTCTACCGAACCGATTTCTACGGTCACGTACGGAGCTGTCCCCACCTCCTGCGTCCCCTGCTTGAAGATGTCGCGGATGTGGTCGGGGCTGACGTACATGCGGAGGGTGTTGGTGCTCTTGTTGACAACCACCTTCGTACCATACCCTTTGGCAACGTATTGCTTGAAGGTGGTGTAGTCTCTTTCTACGCCGGCGCTTGCGGACATCAGTCCGTTCCCTCCGGCAAAGAACACCACTCCGAGGGTAATGATGACGAATATGTAGAGCCAGTTCATGTTGAACTTCGGCATATTCGGCTTGTTGTTGGGAGTTGATTTGTCCATTTCTGAGGTCTGAATTTTTGGATATGAAAAGGTCGATTACCGGGTATCAGCATCAGTCTACGTCGGCCAGCCGGGTCAGCCGGGCATCTTCCCAGAGGTGCTCTATGTCGTAGAACGCACGTGTCTCCGGGAGGAAGATGTGGACGATGACATCCACATAGTCGATTGCCACCCACTGGTTGTTGCCAAGTCCCGCACAGTTGACCGGTTTCTCGCCGGTGGTCTCGCGGACGTAATCGCTCACCGATTCGGCAATGGCTTCTACCTGCTGCGGGGAGTTGCCCTGGCAGATGACGAAACAGCGGCAGATGGTACCGTCGATCGCAGACAGGTCTGCAATAACTATGCCATGTCCTTTTTTGTCTTGGATGCCTTTCGTGATCAGTGCGACTAAATTCTTTGTTTCTTCCATTCAGCTACATTATTACATAGGAACTGCAAAGGTAGCGTAAAACAGATGAAGCACAAAATAAATTTGTTTTATTTTGCAAATCGCAGGAGACTGACATATCGTGGAGTTGCCTGTCAGCATACCGGCACGACGAGGCCTGCCCGCTCTCCGTGTCTTCCATGCGACCTCTTCCGCTTTCTCCTTCAGCACATCCCGCTCTGTCCTTCCGTGGAGAAGACCGTCCCCGTCCCGTCTAAAGCGGGAAAACCGCCGGCGGTGATGTCCCCGCCTGCCGTATAAGACTTCGGCCCGCAGGGCTCTTCCGCCCTGTCCGTGCTGCACACGGAGACGAGACGGCAGAGCGGTGCGGGCTTTCCGGTCTATGGAGGCCATACGGCGGAGCTCCGTCTGACGGCAGGCGGCATGCCGTGCCGTTACGGCTCACGGTAGCTGTTGAGCTTTGCCAGATAGAACCTTCTGAAGTCGGACCACCTGTAATAGAACGGCGTGGCGGTGGCCGGCAGCGGCATTGTCGCCTCCTCTTCGTTGAGCAGTGCCTTGACAAGAACGTCGGCATGGGGCCGTCTGGGATTCCTGTAGAAGACGAGCTGGATATTGGCGGCCATCGGGAAGATGCGCGAGCCTATCCAGCCTTTTGCCTCAAGGCTGTCGACACAGAACACCTGTATGCCGCTGCTGTTGAGGTCGAGCAGGCAGGTCAGCGGCATGACCATTGTCTCGTGCCCGAAGCGGAGCGTGGCGCCGGGACGGGACAGGGCAAGGCACGAATCGGCCGTGGTGATGATGTTGCGCAGCAGGTTCCGCTGCGAGAAAGGCTGTGTGCCGCCGTTCTGGGGCGCACCGCCATAGTGCAGATACCACCAGATGTTGGCACGCTGCCAGAGCCGGTACCGTTCGTCGGGGGTAAAGAGGCTGTACAGCGACAGCGAGTGGCGTATCTCGGAGTTCTGGACGATGCCTGCCAGACTGAAGAGGTCGTGTGCCAGCTGCGGCGCGTCGATGTTCCGGCCGGCATAGGCCGTGTCTGTAAAGAGCCGTGACAGCAGGGGGTGGCAGTCCAGATGCTGCCCGTCCCATTCTTTCATGGTCGTCTTCACCTCGTCATTCTCTTTCTGCCGGGCGAGTTTCTCGTCGGAGAGGTTCATGTAGTACATGTCATGTTCGCTGGCATCGTGGCGGATCTGCAGCCGGGGATTGCAGCGGAGCAGCTCCTGCAGTTCGTTCTCCATGGAGAGGATACAGCGGATGACGACCGTCGAGCGGGCGTCTATCCACACCGGGCCGCTGAAGACGGAGGGGAAACGCTCGTACATCCGCCGTGCGATCCGGCGGTGCTGCTCGGCTCCCAGGGGTGTCAGCTCGCCCCACCTGTTGTACGATTCTGCCAGCATCCGGCGTATCTTCGCAGCCGCATCCCTGCCGGCATCGGTGAGGACACCTGCCGAGTCGGCACGTTCCAGCACCCGCAGGGGGCGGATGTACTGCTCCTTGCGGATGAGGTAGCGGGATCCGTGCCGTCCGTAGTGGGAGATGTAAACCGGGACATAACCTGCCGGAGGAGGCGTGAGCCTGCCGGACGGTGCCGGATAGGCAAGGTAGTTGCTGGCCGAAAGTTCCGGCTGTGCGTCAATCTCCTTTCTGAACGACTGTGCAGAAAGGTACAGCGACGGCAGAAAAGACAGCAGGAACAGTAAAAGCCTCACCCCCAGCCCCTCTCCGAATGGAGAGGGGAGTGGAATGTACTGTTTACTGTGGAAGGATATGGAATGGGACATATGGTTTACTGTGGAAGGATATGGAATGAGAGTAGAAGCCTCACCCCCGACCCCTCTCCGAATGGAGAGGGGAGTGAAATGTACTGTTTACTGTGGAAGGATATGAAATGGGACATACCGTTTATTGGAGAGGGATTTGGAATGAAATGGAATGTTTTCCGAGGAACGGCAAGAAATGTACTGTTTATCGTGGAAAGGAGCAGCAGGCACGGTGGGGATCCCCGGTGTCCACTCCCCTCTCCATTCGGAGAGGGGCTGGGGGTGAGGCTGTATGCCGTTTATTCATCCTCCTGGAACAGCGGATCCTCGGGCACGACCATCACCGGCTTCTGCTGTGCGGCTTTCAGGATGTCGGCCGGGACATACTTGTTGTCGACCACCAGCCGGAAGGTATATTCGTTGAACCAGCGGTCGGTCATGATCAGGCAGCCCTGCTGTCCGTAGGCAGCCCCCCAGGAGTTCTCCACCTTCCACTTCTTCGGCTGTCCGTTCTCGTCGAGGTCTACCGCCGTGAGTGTCATGGCATGGGTGGATCCGCTGTCGAAGGTGGCGATACGGTCGGCCTTGTCCATGGGGAACGTCGTTCCGTAGAGCATGCCGTAGTCATAGTTGTCCACGTCCAGGAAGCCCCGTTTGCGGTCGAGCTGCTTGCCCACGTCATAACTGGTGTACATCTTTGTCGAATCCTTCAGCGAGGCGATTGCCATCCGGGCGATTGCCTCCATCGGGAGGTTGACATATCTCCAGTTGTGCCCGTCGTAGGTATGCCGGTCGTATTCAATCTCGTAGGTCTTGTAGTAAGGACGGCGCGGGTCGTTCATTGCCATGATGAAAGTCCCGTTGATCGGCCCGCCCACGGTCTCCTTGTAAAACTCCTGCGGCGTATAGGTCTTTGCCTGTCCGATCTGCTTTCCGTTCTTGTCCTTGAAAGCGTAAGTGAAGCTCTTCACCGGCTCGCCTAACGAGAGAGTCAGGATATGGTAGATGCCGGCGAGCATCTCCGTCTTGCGAGCCTTGACGGCGGCCTTCGGCTTCTTCTCTGCCACCATCTTACGCAGTTCCAGACCGTATTCGCGCAACTTCGACGATACGATTTTCGCCATGCGGGAGGTGTTCTCGGCCGAGTAAGTCTCCGGCATCGCCTCCATCGGCACGACACCGTATTTCTCGGCAAGGTCGGACAGACCGCAGAACGTGCCGCCGTCGCTGATGGGATTCTTGAAGAAGAACTGCACACGCGAGTCGTCCAGGGGCTTCCCGGCATTGTCGATCACGTTCTGCAGCATCAGGTTCGCCTTCTCCAGCTGGTCGTAGAACGAGAGATACACGTGCGAGTACACCACCTTCAGCGTGTCCTTGTGCTGCCGGGCGAATTTGGAGCGCAGCACGTTCAGGCCGGTGAAGAGCCAGCAGCGTCCCGAACTCTTCTGGTCCTGTATGCTCTGCTTCGGCGTCTCCACGCTGAAGTAGGTGTCCACCGGCCCGGCATTGCGGAAATTGCGCGCCAGATCGTCAATGGAATTAGTCGCAATGGCGTTTGCCAATGCACGGTCGGCCGCGGTCAGTCCGTTCTTCCGGATCTGCTGCAGCATCTGCCGGTCGATACCGCCCTCCCCCGTCTGTGCCTGGAGCGTGAGTGCAAGTCCCAACAGACCGCCGGCAATCAAGATGTTTCTTTTCATTGTTTTCGTTTTATATTTATAAGGTAAAGGATTGTCGTTCTCCATGATGCAGCAGCATACGGCTGGTTTCATGTCCCCAGTGCAAATTTAGATAAAATTCCCGAACTACGGCCCGGTCGGGTGAAGAAAATGCTTTTTCTTTAGAAGAAAGACAGGAGAAAGACGGTGCTGTTTTTCCGACACTTCCGCAGGAACGGCGGAGCGGACAGAAGGTCTCTCCACTGAACACATAGACCGGAAATGAAGACCGCCCGGCATTCCCTTCCCCGGACGTTCTTTCCCTCCCTGCACCGGATGCGTTTCGGCCGCCGTGTCCGCTGCCGCGCTGTGCGGGGCAGGCTCTCCGCTCTCGGCCTGCCCGGAAGTGTCCTGCTGACAGGTAAAATCCCGCAGAGGCACGGTCCGGCGACCGACGCCGCGAAGCTAAAAGGCCTCACGGTATTTGTTTTCGTCTTTGTCTTCCAGCATGGAAAGATAGCTGTTGTACCGGCTTTCGGCGATATAGTGCTCCTCCACCGCTTTCCTCACGGCACAGCCCGGCTCGTGCGTGTGCGTGCAGTTGGAGAAGCGGCAGTCCTTTGAGAACTTGAAGATCTCGCGGAAGTAGCTTGTCAGTTCTTCCCGCTCTACGTCGAATGTCCCGAAGCCTTTTATGCCCGGCGTGTCAATCAGATAGCCGCCTCCCGGCAGCTCCAGCATCTCGCTGAACGTCGTGGTGTGCATCCCCGTATTGTGTGCATCGGAGATGTCTGCCGTGCGGAGGTTCGCATGGGGCAGGAGGGCATTGATGAGCGTCGACTTCCCCACACCGCTGTTGCCGCTCAGCAGCGTGACCCTGCCGTTCAGCAGCGGCTTCAGCTTCTCCACGCTGAAGGCATCGGCAGGGGCAGCGCTCGCCTGCACCTCCACACACGGATAGCCGATGGTCTCGTAGAGGTTCATCACGGCATGCTGATAACGCAGTTCGTCACCCGAAAGCAGGTCATGCTTGTTGAACACCAGCGTCACAGGAATGCGGTAGGCCTCTGCCCCGGCGAGGAAACGGTCGACGAAGACGGTGGAGGTCTCCGGATAGTTCACCGTGACGACTAAAAACGCCTGGTCGATGTTGGCAGCGATGATATGGCTCTGCTTCGACAGGTTGGGCGACTTGCGGATGATGTAGTTCCGCCTGTCTTCTATCTCCGTGATGAAAGCCGTCCCCTCCCGGTTGGGCGTGATGACGACGTAATCGCCGACCGCCACCGGGTTGGTTGAGCGAATCCCCCTCAGCCGGAAGTTGCCCTTTATCTTGCTGTCTATCGTCTGGCCGTCCTCGGTCTTTACCGTGTACCAGCTTCCTGTGTTCTTGATTACTAAACCGCGCACTGTTTTAAAAGTAAAAGAGTAAAAAGTAAAAAAATAAAAGGGGGGAGAGGATAAAAAGGAAAAAGGTAAAAAAGTAAAAAGATAAAAAGGTAAAACGATAAAAGGATAAAGCGGTAAGAAAGTAAGGTGGCAAACGGTAAAAGGCAAGAGAAAGGCGGGATAAAAGAGTATGGGGACGTGATTTGATGGATAAACCTTGACAGGGGCAGTCCTCTTTTTCAGACGCCTGCACCCGCCTCCTTCTTTCTTTTCGACTTTTTACTGTTTACTTTTTTACTTTCTTACTGTTTACCATTTTACGTTCTTACCTTTTTGCTTTTTCATTCAGACGGTCATGATTTCCTTCTGCTTCTCGTCCAGCAGCGCATCCACCTGTTTGATATACTTGTCGTGGATCTTCTGCAGATCGTTTTCAGCATCCTTCTCATTGTCTTCCGAAAGGCCGTCCTTGATGGCCTTCTTCAGCTTGTCCTTGATGTCAGAGCGGACGTTGCGGATCTCCACCTTGGTGCGTTCGCCGATTTTGTTGCACTGCTTCACCAGTTCCCGGCGGCGTTCCTCGGTCGGCTGCGGCAGGTTCAGGCGGATCATCTCACCGTTGTTCTCCGGTGTGATGCCCACATCCGAATCCATGATGGCCTTCTCAATGTCTTTGATGGCCTTCCTGTCCCAAGGCTTGATGGCAATGGTACGCGCATCGGGCACCATGACAGTAGCAACCTGGTTCAAAGGTACTTTTGAACCGTAAGAATCAACCCGCACACCATCGAGGATGGCTACGTTTGCCCTGCCGGCACGGATGCGCTGCAACTCATCACCGAGATACATCGCCGCCATTTCCATGCGCTCGCCGGCATCTTTTAATGTCTGCTTTACGTCTAACATATCAATCGTACTGTTAATTTTATCTGCTACAAAAATAATTATAATTTTGTTTTCATACAACATTTTGCGCTTATTTCTTTGCAAATACCGTTCCGCCGCCCTTTCTTTCCCGCATCCGGCCCGTCCGTCTTTCCAGGAAGCTGCCGGGAAAGAAGAGGCTGCCGGCAGGATCTGCAGCCGTCGTCAGCAACGATTGAAAACAAGTACCTGACCCGTCAACCAAGTCAAAAACAAGACGGAAAGCGGTCGGCCCAAAACACGAAACGGCACGCCCCCGGACATGAGCCGGCAGGGAATCCTGTTCCCGACCGGTCAGGAACAGGATTCCCAATCGGTCGGGAACAGGATTCCCGACCGGCTGGGAACAGGATTCCCGGCGGCCGGGAACAAAATACGCTGTCGGATGGCTTTAGCCGGAACCGGATGGCTCAGCTCCTGCCGGCAGGATGCGGCATGCACCTGACCGGTGAGGCGCATCCGCACGCGCTGCGGGAAAGAGCCGTCCGACAGGTTCATTGCTTGATGCCGATGGCATCCAAGATACCCTGTATCTCGCTGCCGATGCCCAGCACGTGGTCCATCACACCGTCCTTTGCTCCCCGCACCATGTAGCGGGCGCAGTCGCCTTCGAGTTTCCCGATGCGCTGCCGTTCGGCCACGGTGTAATCGTGCCGGGCTATTTCACGACGTATCCTGCCGAACTTCGTCACGGCCTTCTTCCACTTCTTCGCAGTGTAATACTGACTGTTGTCACGCAGCTCATACGAGAAATTCTGGAGGTCGTTGATTGCCGACTCACGTGTAGCACAGGAACTTACGGAGATGGTCGCCGCGAAAAGGGCAAGTCCCGCAAACACTTTCTTCATCTGGTTTCTCATTTTCATAACTTCTAATTCAACTTCTGTCAGCCCCCGGCCCGCCACGGGAAACGGCCTGTTCCGAGAGGACGGCCGTGCCAGACCATCGGAATCCCGCAGGGGAGAGACAGGGCAAAAGTAGGAAATAATAATGGATCCCACCATAAATCGCCGCCCTTCTTTTCATTCTTTTTCTACTTTTTAACTACCTTTGTGCCATGATTTTTTCAGCGGTTCTTCTCCAATGGTTCAAGGAAAACGGACGCCCGCTGCCCTGGCGGCAGACGGACGACGCCTACGCAATATGGCTCAGCGAGGTCATCCTGCAGCAGACGCGCATCGCGCAGGGGACAGCCTACTGGGAACGGTTCATGGCGCAGTGGCCCTCCGTCGACGACCTGGCCGCCGCAACGGAAGACGAGGTGCTGAAGGCATGGCAGGGACTGGGCTATTACTCCCGGGCGAGGAACCTCCATGCCGCCGCACGGCAGGTGGTCGGGATGGGGGGCTTTCCCCGCACCTTCAAGGAACTGAAGACCCTGAAGGGCGTAGGCGACTATACGGCCGCCGCCATCGCCTCCTTCGCCTTCGGCGAACCTGTCGCGGTGGTGGACGGCAATGTCTACCGTGTCCTCTCCCGTTACTTCGGCATCGATACCCCGATAGACTCTACACAGGGGAAGAAGGAGTTCCAGGCCATGGCGCAGTCGCTCATTCCACACGGCGAACCGGCCGACTACAACCAGGCCATCATGGACTTCGGAGCCATACAGTGTACACCGGCATCCCCGAGGTGTGCCGCCTGCCCGCTGTGCGAGACGTGCATCGCTTTCCGTGAGCACCGTACCGAGGGGCTGCCCGTGAAAAGCAAAAAGGTGAAACAGCGAGAACGCCGTTTCACCTATTTATATATAGAACATCAGGGACATATCGCCATTCACCAGCGGGGGGCCGGAGACATCTGGCAGGGACTGTGGGAACTGCCGCAGGACACGCACCTCACGTCGCCCGATGCCGCCGGATGGGAGGGGGAGGCAAGGCTGCTGAAGAAAGGGGTGAAGCACGTGCTGACCCATCAGGTCATCCTTGCCGACCTCTATCTGTGGGAGCCGCACACACGTCCCACGCTGCCGGAAGACTTCATCTGGGTGACACGGGACGAACTGCAGACCCATGCCCTGCCCCGGCTGATAGAAATCCTGCTTGCAGACATACCGGCCGACTGACTCCGAAGGCGGCAGCGTGCCGTCATGCAGCAGCCGGCGCCGGGAAGCGACCTCCCAGCAAGAGCCGTCGTCCGGGAAATGTATCAAAGAGGCTGATGACGTGCTCAGGCCGGAAGAGAACCGGTTTTGACTTTCTTCACTGAAGGAAGGCGACGATGCTATTTCTTCCCGAAGTCGCCTTCGATGCGCAGCCGGCGGGCGACAAGGAACGGAAAGACGCAGACCGCCATCACGATGACGAAGAACCATCGGTAACCCACCGCCTCGGCCAATGCGCCGGCAAACAGCCCGGGAATCATCATCGAAAGAGCCATGAAACCCGTACAGAGAGCATAATGGCTCGTCTTGTGTTCACCCCGGCTGAAATAGATCATGAAAAGCATATAAGCACTGAAGCCGAAACCATAACCGAAGTTCTCGATGAACACCGCCGCCCCGACGGCGAAGACACTCGAAGGAAGCCGGTAGGCCAGATAGACATAGGCGATGTTGGGCAGCGTGATGGCAGCCGTCATCGGCCACAGCCAGCGGCGCAGACCGTCGCGGCTGACCATCATGCCGCCGATGATGCCGCCTGACAGCAGGCCTGCGACACCCACGATGCCGTTCACCGTACCGAACGCTATCTCCGTAAGAGCCAGTCCGCCCTTCGCCTGCGGAGTCTGGAGGAAGAGCTGGGAAATCGGCATGATCAGTGCTTCGGGCAGCCGGAAGAGAAGCAGGAAACAGATGGTCGTCAGCGCCTGTTCCTTCTGGAAGAACGATACGAAGGTCTGGCCGAAATCGTGCAGCAGCCGGCGGGCAGACAACCGTTCCCGGTCTGCATCCTCCTGCGGACGGGGGAGGATGAAGCGGTGATAGAGTGCCAGACCAATGAAAAGTGCCGTCAGACCGTAGAACACCAGTGACCACGTCCACTGCACGTCAAACTCCTGATGCAGGAAACCGGCAAGCGCAATCAGGCCGCCCTTGCCCACGACCATCGAGATGCGGTAGAATGTAGAACGTATGCCCACGAAGAAGGCCTGGTCGTGCGGACTGAGCCCCATCATATAAAAGCCGTCGGCCGCCACGTCGTGCGTCGCGCTGCTGAAAGCCAGCAGCCAGAAGAAGCAGATGGTCCCCTGAAGCCACAGCGACGTGTTGACCGTGAAGGCCACACCGGCGAAAGCCGCGCCGACAAGCAGCTGCATGACGACAATCCACCAGCGTTTCGTCTTCACGAGGTCAAGGAACGGACTCCACAGCGGTTTGATGACCCATGGCAGATAGAGCCACGAGGCATAGAAGGTGATCTCGCTGTCAGAGAGCCCCAGCTGCATATACACCTGAATAGACAACACGGTTACGGCGATATAGGGCAGCCCCTCGGCGAAATAAAGCGAGGGAATCCATGCCCATGGGCTTGTCTTTCTTCCTGTCTTCAATGTTTGTTGCGTATTTGATTCCGTACTCCAGACCGCCGGACGGATGACGGACACCGTGCAGGCAGTCTGTCTTCCTGCCGGAAAGGGCCTCAGCCCCTGATTCGTGAATATCCTCCGGCGATTTTTCAAGCAACGGCAAAGATACGCAAAATTAATGAGACAGGACAGAGATAGGTGTTATATTTGAGGTTTGAGGTTTGAGGATTGAGGATTGAGATTTGAGATTTAAACTTTGCACTTTAAGGATTGAAGATTGGACTTTGAGGTTTGAGATTTGAAGATTGAGGATTGAGGATTGAGATTTGAGGATTGAGGATTGAGGATTGAGATTTGAGATTTGAGATTTGAAGTTTGGGATTTGAAGCTTATGATATGCCTTCATCGGCTTCCCGGGCAGGGGAAACCCGGTGTCTACTCCCCTCTCCATTCGGAGAGGGGTCGGGGGTGAGGCTTTTTCACCTCACCTGCACCCTCACTCCGACGCTGAGGTTAAATCCCGTAGGTTTGTCCTTGTATATATCCTCGACGGCACTCCCATTGTTGAAATGCCGACTCACGCCCGGTTCGACATACACACTGACCTCCCTGCCGAACCTGTACTCCGCACCGAGGGCGGCATTGACGGAGAAGACCGGACGGCTTTCCTTCACGGGCGTGCGCTCCCCGCCGGCGGACAAGTCCTCCGCCGTCTGCCGACTCTCTCCTTTCACGAGTTTCTCTATCTCGCCGCCCGCCGTCGCATAGACATGGACTTTCCCTTTCCTGACGAGGCTGTAACTCGCCCCTACCGGCAGACCGACATAATGCAGATACTGCTCTACGGTATGGCTGCTGCCGTTCCTGTTATAAGTGAACTCTGAAGAATGCCGGCTGTAGCTGACACCGGCCAGCAGGCTCCACCGGTCGCTGAGAGCGTATCTTGCCGACAGGCCGAACTTGACCGGCTGCCGGTGCTTCGTGTGTGTCCGTGTCTCGTCCGCCCTTATCGGCTGGTTCCGCACGTTCACTCCGGAGAACTCCGGTCCGTAGCTGCCGTAAGGGTCGGCCGTCGCCAGCATCATCCCTCCCCCGTCGGTACTTGTCCCCGCAGTACCGCTGTAGGAAGTCCCGATGCTGAACCGGGACGGACGCATGCCGTCACGGACATACGCCCCACCTCCTGTACGGAAGCCTGCGTCGGCAGGGGTCTTCTCTCCTGTCGAAGGCCGCTTCCCGGGCTGCCGGACTGCCGACAGCCCGCTGTCCGTCCCTCCGGGCTGCTCCGTTCCGCTGTCCGTCAGCGGCGGCCGGACTGCCGTGGCGGCGGTGGCTTCTCCCTGCTCCCGGTCTTCCCGGAGACGAGACGACCCGCAGGAAGCCGCCCCTTTCTCCCCACTATAAGACAGACTGGCAAGAAGTCCGTACGCTGATGCCTGCTCCGGTATCCCCTCGCTCATGGCGGTGCGTGCCCCGGCAGGATGCCGGACGGCAGGATCCGTCTGCCCCGCCGTCTGCGGCGATACGGGAGACTGTCCGCCGAACCTGCTGCCTATATACAGGACCATTGCAACGACGGCGGCGGCAGAGGCTGTGCGGAGAATCCACATCGGAACCGTCGTCGCTTTCTGCCGTACAGGCCGTGCCGGAACAGCTCCCCGGCGTTCCATCTCTTTCCGGATGTCGTCGAGAAGTCCTCTGGGTGCTTCCTCGCCGCATTCTCCGTGCAGGCGCATCCGCAGTCTGTCAAGCCACTCTTCCTTCATACTTCATGTCCTTGTCTGTTCAGGTCCTTCAGCATTCCCGCAAGCAGATTCCTCGCTTTATGGAACTGCGATGCGGATGTGTCGGGTCTGATATTGAGCATTTCCGCTATTTCCTTATGACTCTTCCCCTCTATCGCAAACAGGTTGAAGACAGCCCTGTAGCCCGGCGGCAGCCTGCGGATGGCATCGGTGATCTGCGTGATGGACAGGCCGTCCGTCTCCGGTCCGTCGTCCGTGCTGTCAGGCAGGTCGATGTCCTTGTCCACGAAGAGTTCCGTGTCATGGTCCCGGAGAAAGCGGAGCGATTCGTTGACGACGGTCCGGGTGAGCCATGCCTTCAGAGAGCCTTTCCCTCTGTACTCAAAGGAATGTATGCCGGTGAAGATTCTGATGAAAGCCTCCTGCAGCACGTCGTGCAGGTCCTCCCGGTTGCCGATGTAGCGCAGGCAAACCTGTGCCAGATAATCGGCATACGTGCCATAGAGCTTGTCCATGGCACGGTCATCCCCCCTGGCGAAAAGGCTCAAGATATGCTGCTCTTTATTATTCCCAAACAGTCTCATTGGTCATCAGGAGATCACGCTCCCCGAAGGCTCGTTCTGTCTATTTACGGCTTTTGTATTTGAAGGTGACGCTTTTCATGCCTGAGAACGACTGCCACTTCAGCGTGAGGCCGACGGTCTTCCCCTGCGTGTCGGGCAGGTCGTTCAGCCTGAATGCCACGAGTCCGTCGCGGATGAAGCCTCTCGTGTCGCCTGCGGCATTGTGGTGAAGCACCACCTCATAGGGCTTGTCCCCCCTGACGAGGTTCACGACATGCTTCTTCCCGCTGCCGTAATAAGTGCGGAAGCGCAGGGTGAGATAGCCGTCCTCGACGACCGTCGTCCAGTCCTTGACGATTTCCACCGGATCCTTTCCGTACTTCTCGTCGTTCTTCTTCCCGAAGCTCTGCGCCATGTTCTTCGTGAGGAGGGTGTCAATCCTGTTCACGTACACGCTCTTGGAGTAGTGTCCGCTCTGTCCGTCCTGCACCCGGATGTTCGTGAGCGCACGCACCTCCCTGTTCCCGTAGGGCGAAGTCTTCATGTTCGTCGGAAGGAGGGTCGTCTCGTCGTCCAGCTGGAAATACACCTGTCCGGTGGAACTGTTGGTCTTGATGGTGACAAGTGCGTTCGGATAATTGACGGAGTTGTCCGTGTCGTCATCGTTCAGGCACGACTGCACGGACAGCGTCCCCAGCAGTACACCCAGCACAATAAGATAATTGAAAAAACGCTTCATTTTCTTTCCTCCATGATTTTATGTTGCAAATTTACAAAATATTTCTGACGTATGTGCCGTTCCCGCCTTCCGTCATTATCCGCCTCCGCACCGGACGGCCTGCGAGCCTCTGGAGATGCGGCTGCGGCAGCACGCCGGACCGGGCGGAATCCTGTCGGGTATTGCCTGCATTGCAACCAAGGCCTGATTGAGGTGCAACCAAGGCTTACTTGGGACGCAACTAAGCACCTTTCCGAAAGGTTTCCATAACGCATTGATAGTCAAACGCCTGACAGATCCGTTTTCCCAGTACCTGCGCCCGGTGCTCCGGCAAGGCTTCCGGCGGCGGCGGACAGGGAAGGGTGGATGTGCCCGTTCCCCGTCCGGCAGCGGCAGGCGGCCGCTCCGGTCAATTCACGGTGACGGTGACCGTCCCGGCCAGCTTGTCCTTGTCAAGCACGCTGACGGTGGTCGTTCCCCTCTTGACACCCTTTACCGTGACGGCGGCATCCTTTACTGTCGCCGTGGCGATCCGCTTGTCTCTGACCGTCACCGTATAAGGTGCTTTCCCCGACTTGACGGTGAACATCCCCTCCTTCCCGGCATCAATCTTCAGTTCGGTCTTGTCGAAAGCGAGGGGCTTCGCCACGGTGACGGCGACAGTCGCCGTCTGCCGGTTCTTGTCGGTGACGATGACGGAGGCCTTGCCCTCCTTGACACCCGTGACGGTGACGGTGTTCTTGCCGGCCTTCGCCGTAGCTGTCTTTTCGTCGGTCGATTTTACCGTGAGGGGCTGTGCGGCGCTGGCGACGGCCACGCTGGCCGTGGCACCGGGTGCGACCGTGATTCTGTCGGCACTGAGCCGCAGCCCATTGCTCCTGTTGTTGTCATTGTCCTTGTCGCAGGATGCGAACACTGCAGCTCCCAGGCAGCATGCCGCCACCATCATTGTCTTGAAGATTGTTTTCTTTTCCATTTCGTTTTTAAATGCTTGTTTTCAGTTTTGTTTGCTTGTTCAAGATGTGATCATGATCCATTGTCTTGTCACTCATTAAAACCGGGAAACGCAGAAACTTGCCTGACAGGACGGTTAAATCATGTTAAACTGAAAGACAGCCCCAGCCTCGGACAAGCGGGATCATTCCGGGCCGGCTGTTCAATAAAAACAATAAACTTGCCGTACTTGAAAAAATTTACTTACCTTTGCACCATCTTTCAGAACATGACATTTCAACGAGAGAAAATAACAGAAACATCGCAAAACAGCATCTATATGAAGAAAATCATTACACTGCTTGCCGGTATACTGCTGGCGACATCCGCTTTCGCCATCCCTGCCATGCGCGTCTGGCGCACCTGCCGGCAGGCAGACGGAACTGCGCTGAAGGTCATGACCGTGGGCGACGAGCACTTCAACTATGCCCTCACGGAAGACGGCATCCCCGTCCTGCCCTGCAAGGGAAGCTACTACTATGCCCGCATCGACGGCAGCCGGCTGGTGGCCTCGGACGTACTGGCACACGCAAAAGGCATGAGGAAAGGCCGGGAGGAGCAGGCGGCAGCGGCCCTCGGACAGATAAGACAGCTGGAAACACTGACACAGCAGCGGATGCAGGCGGACGCCAAACCGTTCGGACAGGGCTTCGGCGACACGTGGGAAGGCCGGAAGAAAGGGCTTGTCATCCTGGTCGAGTTCCAAAACATGAAGTTCAAGGACCCCCGGAACGTGCTGACGCTCAAGCCGCGCGAGAACGATGTCAGGACCCTCTACGACAAGATGCTGAACAAGGCGGGATATACCAACAACAACGGGACCATCGGCAGCGTACACGACTACTTCCTCGACCAGAGCGGCGGCCGGTTCGACCTCACGTTCGATGTCGTCGGGCCGGTGAAACTCAGCCATCCTTACAGCTACTACGGTGAACGCACTGCCGGCGGAAACGACGAACGAGCACCGCAGATGATCGCCGATGCCTGCCGGGCCGTCAAGGACAAGGTGAACTTCGCCGACTACGACTGGGACGGCGACGGCGAGGTGGAGCAGGTCTACGTCGTCTATGCCGGCGAGGGAGAGGCCACCGGAGGCGAAGCGAACACGGTATGGCCGCACAAGTACTCGCTCGAGGATGCAGGACTGCACAAGCTGTCGTTCAACGGCGTGAAGGTCAACACCTACGCCTGCAGCAACGAGATCATCCGTGCCCGCCTGGACGGGAAGGAGCGCGTCTTCTACTCGGGCATCGGCACCATCTGCCACGAGTTCTCCCACTGTCTCGGCCTGCCCGACTTCTACGACACGCGCGGCGGGAGCAACGTAGGGTCCGGACGGTTCGACCTCATGTGCTCCGGCAGCTACAACGGCGGGCCGCAGAGCCTCAGGAACGTCTACGGCGGGACAGGCATCGGGACGGTGCCGGCAGGATACGACGCCTACGAGAAAGCGTACATGGGATGGCTCAAGCCGGTCGCTCTCGGCGAGGCCGCCGTGGAAGTGAAGAACCTGAAAGGGCTCTCCGAAGGCGGCGAGGCCTACTTCCTGTACAACCCGGGCAACAGGAACGAGTACTACATCTTCGAGAACCGCACGCCGCACCGGTGGGACAGCGAACTGCCCGGGCACGGCCTGCTGGTGTTCCACGTCGACTACGACGACCGTTCGTGGCAGACGAACATCGTCAACGCCGCCGCCTATCAGGACCACCCGCGCTTCACGATCGTCCCGGCAGACGGACAGCTCGACAATGACACGCAGGACGGCGACCTCTTCCCGACCGACCTCAACAACAGTCTGACCACAGGCTCTGACCCCCGCCTGTTCTTCTACACCGGCGACCGCATCGGCGACAGGGCCGGCATCCGTCAGGTGACACGCGGCCATGACAACACCGTCTCCTTCAGCTATCTGCCGCTGAACACCACCACAGACATCCGCTCTCTGTCACCCGCCCTGCCATCCGCTGCCGCCGTCTACACGCTCTCGGGCGTCCCGGCCGGCCGTGACAGACGGGGCGCAAGGCAGATCGTAATCGTCAAGGATGACGACGGCAGGACGCACAAGGAGGCAAGATGACGCCCGCACCTCCACGTCCCGGAAAGAAGGGACGGACAGCGGAGAGGGAGGCAGGGACAGAACGGCAGCCTCTCCCTCCCCCTGCTCCGGCCGTCCAGCCTCTTCCCCTTCCGGGAAACACAGGATAAGGCTGCAAATCTTACAAATTTACAACACAAACGATAAAAAAGGATTTAAAAAAGAGGGAAAACGGTTTCTTCTTTTATAATTTATACCTACCTTTGCACACAGATGTCTGAAGACAGCCGGCTTCTCTGCCCGACCGGCATCTACAAGAAGCTGTCTGCAACAGACTCTTACCAGAAAGGACACTGTGAACAAAAAAACATCGTTTTCCCATAAATAAACCCTACTTGCGGATTCCGACCGCTCCCATCCTGCGGATTCCGGCTGACAAGCCCACCGGCTCCCGGCATGCAATCACAATCAAAACGTAATATATGAAACAGGTTTACTATTTCCTTCTGCTGGCGGTACTGGCTCTGTCGTCAGCAACGGCAAAGGCTGACACGTCCGTGAAAATCAAGGTGGACGATGCCGCCAGAGTGACCGTGAAAGTCAACTACGCACCTGTCGCCGTCGTCACCGGAACGAATACGGTGAATGTACCCCAGTACGGTTCGGTGCAGATCGAGGCCAGACAGGGCTTTTACCTGAAGAGCGTCACGAAGACGACCGGCGCAGGAGATGCTACCCAGCAGACCATCACCGGACTGACAAGCTGCAGCCTCTACATCTCCGAATCAGACCGGAATGCGATGTTCACCGTCAAGAGTGGCGACCTGGGGGCCGCCCGCACAGGTTCGTGTACGGTGACGGTCGACCATGCCGCAAAGGTGAAGATGATGCGCTACGAGTCGCAGACCGCCGTCGACCTGACGGACGGCGACAATACCGTGAAATGGATTCCCGGCACGGAGAAGACCCTCGTCATCAGCAACAGGAACTACGGGGAGGCCCCTATATATAAGGTGACGGTCGACGGACAGGACGTAGTGCCCTCTGACGGTCAGTACTTCGTCGTGCCCCGCCAGGGCAGCACCATCGTTATCACAGCCGGTTATCCCGATACAGACTGTCCGGTGACCTTCCAGTTCAACGACGCTTCGGCAAAGGGTGTCCTGTCAGGAGTGACGGTCGACGGAACGGCAGTCAGCAACTTCCTGGAGGCCGGCTTCACAGTGAAGGCCGGCTCGAAGCTGTCGCTGAAATTCGACAAAACGAACTATTCCCTCGATGCCTTCAAGGTGAACGGCACCCCCGTGACGGTCTACGGCACCTATGAGTGCTACGTCAGAGAAGCCACCGCCTTCGACATCCAGGCGCACAGGTACGCCACCGTGAAGGCCACACTGACCGTAGACAAGGCGGCCAACATCACCGCCTACGAGGGCCAGAGCTATGACAACAAGGTGATAACCCTCCGCGACGGAGAGAATACCCTCGAGCTGAGCGAGAAGAACAACCTCATCCAGCTGAAGCCCAACAGCGGCTGCAGGATCGAATCGGTGAAAGCCGACGGCACGGCACAGTCGGCCGATTATGACGGAGCCTACAACATAAGACTGACGGAGGGTATGAAGATCGACGTCACCACTTCGGCCGTCGTGCGCGACCAGAAGGCAACCGTCTTCATCGACGACATCAGCCTCGCCGGCTACGGCTTCAACTTCTACCGTTCCGACCACAGCACCGTACCGATGCAGACCGGCGAGAACACCGTGATGTTCTCGACCGACGACCATCACTTCCTGCTCGCAGCCTACGGCAACGACCTGAGCAGGATGGAAGTGAAACTGAACGGCACGAAGCTCGCCCCCTCCTACCCCGGCGGCACCAGCTTCGAGTTCGACCTGAAGAACAATGACCGCCTGGAGGTGTTCCTCAAGGGTGCCCCCACAGGCATCGGAACCATCGGACAGGCACGCGGCGGAGAGGCAGCAGTCTACCGCCTCGACGGCACACGTGTGCAGGGAACAGGCCTGTCCAAGGGAATATATATTATCAACGGTAAAAAAACAGCAATCAACAAGCGATGAGAAAGATTCTACTCACAGCATTCTGTGCCGCTCTCGCAGCCGCAGCCTTCGGACAGTCGAAGCTCGACCTGCAGAGCCAGATGGCCCTGTACAGGCTCCGCAACACGGCCATCCCCACCTACAACAGCCGCACCCGCACGTTCGAGCGGCGGCAGAGCGTCCCGCAGAGCACGATGGTCATGGTCGAACTCAAGGGCGGCAACGGCCGTGCAGAGCTCGAGGCAGAGGGCGTGGAGGTGCTGCGTATGCGCGGCGACATCGCCATCGCCGTCGTCCCCCTGGCCGATGTCGAGCGCATCGCAGCCCTGAAATGCGTCCACCGCATGGAGCTGCCGCGCCGTATGTACCAGAAGATGGACATCGTCCGCAAGGAAATCGGCGTCGACAAAATCCACCAGGGCATCGACCTGCCGCAGGCCTATACCGGCAAGGGAGTCGTGACGGGCATCGTCGACGGCGGCATCGACCCGAACCACATCAACTTCCTCAAGCCCGACGGCACGACCCGCTTCGGCTACATCAGCAAGATCACCGCAAGCCAGCAGGATCCCAAAGGCTACCACTACGACAACTACTACCCCCGCGCCGTGCTCGACACGATGAAGAACCGGGATGACACCTACGCCATCGAAGACTTCACGACCGACAACAACACCAACTTCCACGGCACGCACACAACGGGCATCATGGCCGGCGGGTACAAGGGCGACATCACCTATGCCGTGACCGAGGACAACGACGTCTCCCACAACGTGCAGAAACCCAACCCCTTCTACGGCTGCGCCACGGAGTCGGAGATCGTGGCTTCCTGCGGCGACCTGCGCGACCAGTACATCGCATTCGGTGTCGACGACGCCGTGCAGTACGCGCTCCTGTCCGGCAAGGAACCCAAGCCCTGCGTCATCAACCTGTCGCTGGGCAGCAACCTCGGCGCACACGACTCCACCAGCGTGATGAACAGGTTTCTGGCCGAAGAAGGAAAACACGCCATCATCTGCGTGGCGGCCGGCAACGAAGCCGACCGTGCCGTGGCCCTGAAGAAGACCTTCGCCAAGGCCGGCGAGACCGTCAAGACCTTCCTCACGCCGATGCAGACAGGGGAGCTTCCGTCGGGCAAGAAGACCTACTACAACCTCCGCAACGGACAGATCGCCGCCTACAGCAACGACAGCACCGAATTCGAATTCCAGATCGTCGTGACCAATACGAGGCGCGACAACCGCGCCGTCGTACGCATCCCCGTGCTGACGAACTCGAACGGACAGGCGACGACCTACGCCTCCGGCGGCGACTACTCCATGACGGGGGCCGTCATCAACCAGGCCTTCGCCAAGGCCTTCGACGGCTACGTCAGCGTGGCATCGATGAAAGATCCCGAGACAGGACGCTACTATGCCATGGCGGAAATCATGACCAGCGACAACCAGACGACCAACAAGGACGGCAACTACAAGCTGTCGCTGGAAATCAAGAGCAAGGAAGCCGGGCAGCGCGTCGATGTCTACGGCGACGCACAGCACATCTACTTCGACGACAACCAGCAGGTGGGATTCGTCAGCGGAACACGCAACGGATCGATCAGCGACATGGCCTGTGCGGCGAACATCATCACCGTAGGCAGCTACAACGTGCGCAACCACTGGCCTTCCATCGACGGATTCGTCTACGGATACAACAAGAAAGGGCAGGAAGACGACTTCCCCGCAGGCGAGGCATCCCGCTTCTCGTCGTTCGGCACGCTGGCCGACGGCCGGAACCTGCCGCTCGTCTGTGCGCCGGGAGCGTCCGTCATCTCTTCGGTGAACACCTACGCCGTGGAGAACCCCGACCTGGGCTACACGCAGGCGGCCCTGCAGGGCAAGCTGACGAAAGGCAAGAAGACCTATTACTGGCACCAGTCGCTCGGCACGTCGATGGCCACGCCGGTCGTCGCCGGAGCCATCGCCCTGTGGCTGGAGGCGAACCCGAAGCTGACCTGCAGGGATGTCGAGCGCATCATCAGGGAGACCGCCCGCAAGGACGACTTCGTGAAGAACACCGGCGACCCTGTACAGTGGGGGGCCGGCAAGTTCGACGCCTACGCCGGACTGAAGCAGGTGCTGCGCGAGAAACAGTCTGCCGGCATCAGCGGCGTGAAGGCATCCGAAGGCACGGGAAAGGCCGTCATCACGATGACGGGGGAGCGTTCGTTCGATGTCTTCCTCGCCGGTGCGGCACCGCTCACGGTGCGTGTCTACTCGCCCGGCGGACAGCTTGTCCACATGCAGTCGGCACAGGGCGACGAGACCAGCGTCAACGCCTCCGCCTGGCAGAAGGGCGTCTATCTCATCCAGGTGAACGGAGGCAAGGCGCAGCGCATCGTCATCTACTGACCGGCGCAGGCATGCCGCCGGACGGGCGGCGGAACAGGGTACACCCTCCGCCCGCATACCGGGAGCCTGCGTACCAGCCGTTGGGAACAGGAGTACCAGCCGTTGGGAACAGGAGTACCGGCCGCCGGGAACAGGAGTTCCGGTCGCCGGGTACGGCTCGAAGCCTGCCGGCAGCCCGTCTGCGGCATCCGTGGCAAGACGGACAACCGACAAAAAACAAACTCAGAACATAACATTTTTTCCTAATCGTATGAAGAAAAAGTTTACTTTCCTGCCGTCAGTCTTTCTGCTGCTGATGGCAATGCTGTGGAACTCCGCTGCCGTGCATGCACAGGAAGAGCAGCTCATCAGGTTCCACACCAACGTGCCCGCCAAGGCGAAAAGCAGCGGCATAGCGGCACAGGTCTCCTTCGTGCTCGGTGCGACGGACCAGGACATGACCGTCAGCATCGACTGCGGAGCCGGCGAACAGGAGTTCGACGTGAAGAAGGCCAAGGTAGAGTCGGACAACGGCAACATCTCCATCAAGGGTTCGCTCTTCACCGGCACGGTCTCTGACGAAGGATGGGTGACCATCACCGGCGACCCCGACAACCTCTACTTCTTCAATGCCTCGGGCAACGAAATCGACCAGATCGAGTTCAGCAGCAACCTCAAGCTCCATGTGCTCAACCTGGAACACAATGCGCTGAACGCACTCAACATCGACCGCCTGCAGACGCTGAACGTCATCTACCTGCAGGACAACCCCTTCACGAAGTCCACACCGCTGATGATCGGCAGCATGCCGGAACTCGTCGTGCTGGAGATTCCGCAGATCGGACACCTCTCCCCGGACTTCACGCTCCGCAACTTCCCCAAGCTCCGCTCCTTCGACGCCTACCACACGCTGGGACTGAAGACCGTAGACCCGACCGCCTGCCCCAAGCTGCAGCGGCTGAGCCTCGACATGACGAGCGTGGAATCGGTCGACCTCTCGCAGAACCCCGAGCTGCAGATCCTGAACGTCGGCGACTCACGGGTGAAGACGCTCGACCTCAGCCACAACCCGAAGATCACACAGCTTTACATCTCCCACTCCTCCGGTACGGTGAACACGGACGTGAAGTTCGACAACATCGACGTGACGCACTGTCCGGAGCTATACTACTTCTACTGCGGCGGCAACAACCTCAAGACGCTCGACCTCAGCCAGAACCCCAGACTCTTCACCCTCTCGTGCGACCGCAACCTGCTGCACAGCCTCGACGTGAGCCACAACCCCGACCTCTACAGCGTCAACGTGCGCTACAATTACATGGACTTCGCCACGCTCCCCTGGCCGGGCAACTGGTTCGAGTACTACCACGAGCAGAACCCGATGGAGCTGAACGACACCTACAAGGTGGGCGATGTCATCGACCTCAGCAGCCGCGTGCTCCGCGCGAAGACGACCACACAGGGACGGCTCTTCCGTGTCCCGAAGAAGGACCCGACGAAGCCCGTCGAGCTGGACGACACCTATTATGAATACAAGGACGGCAAGGTGACGCTGAAGAAGGCACTCGACGACGAGGTCTTCGTACAGTACACCAACAGCGTCCTCAAGGCCTACCCCATCCGTACGGAGAACTTCCGGGTGAAGACCGCCGAAGACTTCGGAAAGGACGTGAAGGCCATTGAGCTGTCAAGCCTCGGCTCGGAAGGCTCGCCGGTGAAGATGTCCGTCGGCATCCTCGGCGCAACGGAAGACAAGCCGGTCACGGTGAAGGTCGACCTGGGCAGTGGCGAGACGAAGCCGCTCAAGGTGACTTCCGAGCATCCCGCAACCGCAAACATCAATGACGTGCGCACGGGATCGGGCAACATCATCGTCTACGTGCCGCAGGACCATTACGTGACGACGCTCGAGTCCGACGGACAGTACATCGACAACATCGACCTCTCCGCACTGACCGAACTCCGCACGCTCTCGCTCCGGAACGCCGGCCTGACCGCCATCGACATGGGCTACAACAACAAGCTCGAGAAGCTCGACCTCTCCGGCAACAGCCTCCGGTTCGTCGACCTCCGCGGACCGTCGTCCTACTTCTACAAGAGCAAGCTCGCCGACATCGACCTGAGCCACAACCAGCTGGACTCCATCCGCTTCAACGACCTCTATGCCGTGCGCCGGCTCAACGTCAGCCACAACAACCTGGAGAAGCTGGATGTGTCTGATGCCGACAACCTGCGTACGCTCGACCTGTCGTACAACAAGTTCACACGTGTCCTGCTGAACCACAGCGAGCTCATCGAGGACGTCAACGTGTCGAACAATGAACTCGACGAGGTGAAGATTCCGCCGGTCGCACCGGTCGCAAAGCTCAACGTCAGCGGCAACCGCTTCACGCTGGGCAATATGCCTTCCGACTTCGGACTGCCGCAGGGCAGGTTCATCTACGCACCGCAGCATATCCTGCAGATTTCCACCTCCTCGCCGGGCATCGACCTCTCCGAACAGAACATCACACGGAACGGCGCCAGGACGCAGTTCGTATGGAAGAAGAAAGGCGGAGAGCCGCTGAAGCCGGGCACCGACTACACCCTCACGGACGGGTCGGCGAAGTTCCTCAACCTCGCACTCGACTCCATCTACTGCGAGATGACCCATCCGGGCTATCCCGACTTCAAGGGCGCCGATGTCTTCAAGACGACCTGCGTGCATCCGATCGCCATGCCGCAGCACGAGCTGGCATCGTTCACGACGGTCAGCAAGACGGACAGCGTGCAGCTCTCTCTGGCCAGCTACGTGCCGGGCAAGTCGGTCTACTTCGAGTGGAACGGCGACGGCAACGTGACCCAGTACACCCTCGGGACGACTTACAAGCTCTTCCGCGCCAAGTCGAAGGAGAACACGAAAGTGCGTGTCCTCGTGGCCGAGGCCGACGACAAACTCAAGGTATTCAGCGTGTCGAACGTCAAGATGAGCCAGGCCGACCTCTCCGGGCTGAAAGACGCCAAGCTCATCACGCTGGCGAATACAGGGCTGGAGCAGATCACACTCCCGGCTTCCTCCACGCTGACCGACCTGAACCTCGACGGAAACGAGCTGAGCGAAATCGACCTGACGAAGTTCCCGAAGATCCACTCTCTCTCGCTGATCGGCAACAAGCTCAGGACATTCGACCTCTCACAGGCGAAGAACCTCAGACTGGCCTATCTCTCCAGCAACAAGATGAACAGCATCACACTCGACAATCCGAACCTCTGGAACCTCGACCTGAGCAACAACGAACTGGAAAGCGTGTCGCTCGACAGGCTCCCGGCACTGGAACAGCTCTGGCTGAACGCCAACAAGCTGACGAAAGTGGACGTGTCGCAATGTCCGAATCTGTCGGTATTGAACATCGTCGGCAACCGGTTGAAGTTCTCTACCATGCCGCTGCCGAGCAACAACGGCAGACCGTTCAACCGGTATTCCTACAACCTCCAGGCACCGCTCGACGTCAAGTGTGCCGACGGAAAGGTCGACCTCAGCTCCGAGGCCGTCGTAGGCGGTGAACCGACTACCTACCGATGGTTCGTCGGCAAAGTACAGTATGTGGACGGCGAACTGCAGGGCGAGGAACTCGTCAAGGACGAAGAATACACCATCGAGAACGGTGTCACCACGCTGAAACTCAAAAAGCCGTTCACGAACCTCGTCTGCGTGCTGGCAAACGACAACTTCCCCAATGCCCTCCTGCACACGAACTACATCGAGTTCACGCCGACCGGCATCGATGATGTCCGTTCCGGCGAGGACGTGAAGGTACAGCTCACCGACGGCGGCATCACCGTCCTCGGCGCAGGAAAGCACACTGTCGCCGTCTACACCATCGACGGCAAGGTGGCCTATCAGGGCAAGGCTGCCGGCGATGCTGTCCGCATCAGCCTGTCCCGCGGCACCTACATCGTACGTGTGGGCAACAAGGCTGCCAAGGTCGGCGTAAGATAAGCCGCCGATAAACCCACTGATAAGCCACCCATCACCGCTTATCACCGCCTATCACCGCCTACCCATCCCCTCTTTCGGAGGGGAGCTTGGGGAAGGCTTCTCTCCCCTTTCATCCCCTCCCCAATCCCTCTCCGAGCGGCTTGGGGAGGGCTTTTTATAGTGTATCGGAAGCCCTCCTTTGCTTAAAATTAATAACAAATCAACCGATTTTAAGAAAGAAATGTAATTTATTCTGTCAAAAACTTGCATCTTCTCTAAATATTCATTAATTTTGCAAGCAAAGGAGACAGAACCTTTAAAGTTTCCTAAGTAAACCGCAGCGGCCCTTACCCCATCCGGATCTCACATAAACTATATACGCTCCATCGCCCCCAATATCCATCACCCCATCCCCCCGTCATCGCCCCTCATCGCCCATCACCGCCTACCCCGCCTACCCCGCCTACCCCGCAGCCGGGAAGGGGCGCAGATTGAGAGAAACTGTTACACAACAATAATTCATTAACATTCAAGAAAGAGTTCTATGGAGAAAAGATTCGCTTTATTTTTGCTTGGACTTGTCCTGTCTATCGGCACGGCATTCGGCCAGGCAAAAATCAATGGTACCGTAGTTTCTCAGGAAGACGGAGAAGCCGTCGCCGGTGCTTCGGTCATGGTACAGGGTACCACGACTGGAACGGTCACCGACATCGACGGAAAGTTCTCGCTCAATGTTCCTGCAGGAAAGAAACTCGTAGTCAGTTACATCGGCATGACCACCCAGACCCTCACCGCCAGGGACGGCATGAAGGTGGTGCTTGCCAACGACAACCACCAGCTCACCGAGATCGTCGTGACGGGTATGACCCAGCAGGACAAACGTCTCTTCTCGGGTGCCGCCACGAAGATCGACGCCTCCAAGGCGAAGATCGACGGCATGGCGGACGTGAGCCGGTCGCTCGAAGGCCGCGCCGCCGGCGTGAGCGTCCAGAACGTCTCGGGTACGTTCGGTACGGCACCGAAGATCCGTGTGCGCGGCGCCACGTCCATCTTCGGCTCGTCAAAGCCGCTGTGGGTAGTCGACGGCGTCATCATGGAAGACATCGCCAATGTCGATGCAAGCTCCCTGTCGTCAGGTGACGCGAAGACCCTGATTTCCTCCGCCATCGCCGGGCTGAACGCCGACGACATCGAGAGCTTCCAGATCCTCAAGGACGGTTCCGCCACCTCTATCTATGGTGCGCGCGCCATGGCGGGCGTGATCGTCGTCACGACGAAGAAGGGTAAAGCCGGCCAGAGCCACCTCAGCTATACCGGCGAATACACGCTGCGCCTGAAGCCGAGCTACCGCAACTTCAACATCATGAACTCGCAGGACCAGATGGAGGTCTACCGGGAACTGGAGAAGAAGGGCTACCTGAACTATGCCGAGATCGCCAACGCCTCGACGAGCGGCGTCTACGGGTATATGTACAAGCTGCTCTCCGAGTACAACGCCACCAAAGGACAGTTCGGACTGGAGAACACGCAGGACGCACGGGATACCTACCTGCGGGCTGCCGAATACCGCAACACCGACTGGTTCGACCAGCTCTTCTCAAGTTCCATCATGCACAACCACTCCGTCAGCGCATCGGGCGGTACGGACAAGGGGCAGTACTATGCCTCCCTCTCCGCCATGTACGACCCCGGATGGTACAAGGCGAGCCGTGTACAGCGTTACACCGGCAACCTCAACACCACCTACAACATCAGCAAGCAGGTGGGCCTGAACCTCATCGCCAACGCCTCTTACCGCAAGCAGCGCGCACCGGGCTCGCTGACCCGGACCGTCGACCCGGCATCGGGAACCGTGAGCCGGGCGTTCGACATCAACCCCTACTCCTACTCGCTGAACACGTCGCGTACACTCGACCCCAACGTGTTCTACACCCGCAACTATGCGCCGTTCAACATCTTCAACGAGCTGGACAACAACTACATGGATCTCAATATCCACGACCTCCGCATCCAGGCGAGCGTCGACTACAAGCCCATCTCGAAGGTGAAGCTCACCGCCCTGGTGGCCGTCAAGAGCGCCGCCTCGACGATGGAACACATCGTGCGCGAGAACTCCAACCAGGCGCTGGCTTACCGGGCCATGGGGACGACGACCATCCGCGACGCCAACCCCTACCTCTATACCGACCCTGACAATCCGTTCGCCCTGCCGGAGTCTGTCCTGCCGGAAGGCGGTATCCTTGACCGCACCGGCAACCACTTCTTCGGCTGGGACTCGCGTTTCTCGGCATCCTACAACGATGTCTTCAACGACACGCACATCGTGAACCTCTATGCAGGTATGGAGACCAACAGCGTAGACCGCAAGCAGACCTTCGACCGAGAATGGGGCATGATGTTCGACTCCGGCGAGATTGCCAAGCTGAACTACCGTGCCTTCAAGATGTTCCAGGAGGAAGGAACAGACTATTATTCGCTTGCGAACACCCACATCCGCAGCCTGGCTTACTTCGGAACGGGCACCTATTCCTATAAAGGTCGCTACCAGGTGACGGGTACTTTCCGCTACGAGGGCACGAACTATCTGGGCAAGGCGACCTCCGCCCGCTGGCTGCCTACCTACAACGTCTCCGGCGCATGGAACGCACACGAGGAGGGATGGTTCGCCGATGTCTTCAAGAAAGCCCTCACCCACGCCACGCTCCGTCTGAGCTACTCGCTCACCGGCGACCGCCCGCCGGTCACCAACTCCCTGCCGATCTTCACGGCGGTAGTGCCCTGGCGGCCGTTCACGACCGTCCAGGAAACCGGCTACGACGAGCAGTTCGGCAACAAGAACCTCACCTACGAGAAGAAACATGAGTTCAACCTCGGGTTCGACTTCGGCTTCCTCGACAACCGCATCAACCTCACCGCCGACTTCTACTGGCGGCGCAACAAGGATCTGATCGGCTATGTGAACCATCCGAACCTCGGGTCCTACAACCTCGCCAACGTCGCCGCCATGAAGTCGAACGGTGTCGAAGTTTCATTAAACACGCAGAACATCAGGAGCAGGGACTTCAGCTGGGAGACCAACTTCATCTTCTCCTGGACACACAACGAAATCACGAGCCTCTTCACCCATGCACGGGTCATCGACCTCGTACAGGGAACGGGCTACAGCCTCGTAGGCTATCCCGTGAACTCCATCTTCAGCATTCCGTTCGCAGGACTCAGCAGCGACGGTCTGCCGACCTTCCGGGACGCCGACGGCAACCGGACGACTTCCGGCATCTACCTCCAGGAACGAGACCAGGAAAAGCTCGGATTCCTCAAGTATGAAGGACCGGCCGACCCGACGACGACCGGCTCGTTCGGCAACGTCTTCCGCTACAGGAACTGGGACCTCAACGTCTTCATCACCTACAGCTTCGGCAACAAGGTGCGCCTCAACCCGGTCTTCAGCAACCGTTACGACGACATGGACGCACTGCCCAAGGAGTTCCGCAACCGCTGGGCACATGGCGGCAACGAGGCGACGACCGACATCCCGGCCATCGCCACACGCCGGCAGAACCGCAACGACTCGCAGCTCAACGTGGCCTACAACAGCTACAACTACTCCGACGCACGCATCGCCAAGGGCGACTTCATCCGCATGAAGGAGATCTCGCTGGGCTATACCTTCCCGGCATCCCTCATCAGCCCCATCGGCATCAGCAGCCTGGCACTGAAGCTGCAGGCCACCAACCTCTTCCTGTTCTATGCCGACAAGAAGCTGAACGGACAGGATCCGGAGTTCTTCAACACAGGCGGTGTAGCGGCTCCGGTACCGAAGCAGTTCACGCTGACACTGAGATTAGGTCTTTAAACTCTTAATACAGACGGAATTATGAAAATAAAGAATATCATATACAAGAGCGGCCTGATGTTCGCATCGATGGCACTGCTCGCCTCCTGCTCCGACGAGCTGGACACGCTGCCGGACAACCGTACCACCCTGGACACCCCGGAGAAAGTGGCCGGCCTGCTCGTGACGGCCTACCCCGACCGCACCCCGACACTCATCAACGAGTGGATGTCGGACAACACCGACTACATGGGTCCCCGCAACAGCATGGGCGACCGTGAAGGCGACCAGATGTTCTTCTGGGAGGAGGACACCGAAGGCGGCAACGACTCTCCGGAGCACATCTGGATGATCTACTATGAAGGCATCTACAAGGCCAACGAAGCCCTGAACGCCATCCAGGAACTCGGCGGGGCCGCCTCCAACGCGTCGCTCCGCAACTCCGAGGGCGAGGCACTGCTGCTGCGCGCCTACAACCACTTCGTGCTCGTCAACGAGTTCGGCCGCGCCTACAACTCCAAGACCAGCCAGACCGACCCCGGCATCTACTATGCGACCACCGTGGCCGACTTCTCCGAGACGACCGCACAGGCCAACCGCGGCACCGTGGCAGAGGACTATGCGAAGATGGCCGCCGACATCGAGGCCGGCATCCCGCTGATCAACGACAGCTACAAGGTGCCGAAGTACCACTTCAACAAGAAGGCCGCCTACGCCTTCGCCACCCGCTTCTACCTCTATTACGAGAAGTGGGACAAGGCCAAGGAATACGCCGACAAGCTCCTGGGCAGCAATCCCGGCGCCTCGCTGCGCGACTACCGCACCCTGCAGGCCATGCCGCTGAGCAACTCCTCGCAGGCCGTGAAGATCGCCGAGGCCTACTGCAACGTGGAGGCGGAATGCAACCTGCTCATCCAGACGAGCGTCAGCTATGCCGGCATGGCACTCGCCCCATGGGGACTATACAAGCGGTACGCCCTGACCAACTACCTGTCGCAGACTGAGCTGACGGAGAGCGAGAACATCTGGGGGTCGGCGTCAGGCCTCATCTGGAAGCCGTTCACCATCAACCAGGGCGAGGTAGACTGCGCCATGACGATGAAGCTGCCGCGTGAAGTGGAGATTCTCAACAAGACGACCGGATCGGGCTATCTGCGCACGCTGAACGTCGACTTCACCATCGACGAGGCACTCCTCAACCGCGCCGAGGCCGAGATCATGCTCGGACAGGACGATGCGGCCTGCGCCGACATGACGACGTGGATGCAGAACTACTTCAACACGTCCGTCACGCTCACCCCGGCAGGCGTAAAGGCCTTCTTCGATGCCCTGCCCTACGCCTACGACGACGCCGAAAAGCTCGTGCCGAGCATCAAGAAGCACCTCAGCCCCCGCTTCACCATCGGCGCTGAAGGATCCGTACAGGAGTCGCTGCTCCAGTGCGTGCTCGACCTGCGCCGCATCGAGACCGTACTCCAGGGGCTGAGATGGTTCGACATCAAACGCTACAACATCGAGATCCCGCGCCGCCTGATCGGTGCCGACGGAAAACCGCTGCGCAACCTCGACTGGCTCAAGAAAGACGACCCCCGGCAGGTGGTGCAGATCCCGCAGAGCATCCGCGCAGCCGGCGTAATGGGTAATCCGAAAGTCGTCGCACCCAGCCAGTACACGAAGCCGGACTATACGTACACCCCACGGCCGAAGTACGCAGGACAGGCCCGGCTTTAACCTAACAGAAGGCTTCCGGCTCCGACCCGGGATTCCCAGCCGTCGGGAACACGGCTCCCGGCCGTCGGGAATACGGCTCCCAGGCATCGGGAACACGACTCCCAGCCACCGGGAACACGACTCCCAGCCACCGGGAACAGCAGAACAGGCCGGCAGGCGGCATCCCGCAGGACCGGATTCCGAAAACCGAATGACGAATCAATAACCAAGGAATAAGAAATGAAAAAGAACATATTGGCTTTATCGCTTTTGGCGGCCGTTGCGGCAGGCTTCACCTCCTGTTCCGAAGACGACCTTTCGAGTGAGAGCGTCATCAAGCGTTCCACGACGACAGAGACCGCCTTCGACAAATGGCTGTACAAGAACTTCGTGTCGCCCTACAACATCCAGATACAGTGGCGTTACGAGGACAACGAATCGGACATGGCCTACTACGACGTGCCGGCCGACTCGGCACAGTCCGTCGAACTGGCACACATCATCAAGTACACCTGCGTCGAAGCCTACACGCAGGCTGCCGGCATCGACTTCACACGCCGCTACTTCCCGAAGCTCTTCAGCTTCCTCGGCGAGTTCGAGTACGAGAACAACGGCAACATCAAGCTCGGTACGGCGGAGGGCGGAAAGAAAATCCGCCTGCTCGGCGTCAACCTTCTCGACAGGTACAAGAACAACCGTGCCTACCTGGACGAGTACTACCTGAAGACCATCCACCACGAGTTCGTACACATCGTCAACCAGACGAAGGACTATCCGCGCGAGTTCGGAAAGGTGACTCCCAACGGCTATGTCAACGACTCCTGGAGCTCGAGCAAGTACGGAACGGGCTTCGAGCAGCGCGGCTTCGTGACCGCCTACTCGCAGAAGGAGGAGCGCGAGGACATCGCCGAGGTGGTCAGCACCTACATCATCTCGACGCCCGCACAGTGGGAGGCCATTCTGGCAAAGGCCGTCATCAAGGATGGCAAAGGGAACGATGCCAAAGAGCAGCCCGGCGTGACAGCCATCAACAAGAAGCTCGAAATCTGCAAGCGATACTACAAGGAGTCGTTCGGAATCGACCTCGACAAGGTGCGCGACGCGGTCATCGAACGGGAGAACGATGTCGTCAGCGGGAATTACAATCTGACGAATCTCAACTAATTGAAGAAAGGATCACTTATGAAAGCAAATAGAATATTCATCGCGCTTCTGCTTGCCCTGCCGGCACTCTTCCTGCAGTCGTGCCTGAAGGATCAGGAGGATGTCTTCGACAGTCCTTACTCGAAACGTGTGTCGGATTTCCTCCAGCAGGCGCAGGACACGCTTGTGAAGGCTCCCTACGGATGGGCACTCGACTACTATCCGGAGAGCAACCAGAGTTACGGCGGTGTGGCCTACACCATCCGCTTCACACGCGACAACGCCATCGTACGCTACGAGAACAGTCCCGACGACGGCGAGGTGAAGTCGCGCTACAGCATGAAGGACGACAGCGGTCCCGTGCTGTCGTTCGACACCTACAACGACTTCCTCCACGTCTATGCGACGCCGAAAGACGGCGAGTACCGCGGCAAGGAGGGCGACTTCGAGTTCGTCATCGACAGCATCGGATCCGACCGTATCAAGCTGAAAGGCAAGAAGTCGGAGAACACGATGTACCTCCGCAAGCTCACGGCTGATGCGGCGGAATACATGGAGAAAGTGACGGAGGTGTCCGCCGACTTCATCTTCTCTGAGATGAAAGTGACCGTCGGCGGGAAGCCTTACAGCATCGTCATCACCGACCTGGACAACCGCCAGCTGGCACTCTACGACGGCAACACGCTGGTAGGCACATCGGCCTACGCCTTCACCGACCATGGAATCCGCCTCTACCTGCCGGTCACTGTGAACGGCGTGCGGATACAGGACTTCACCTATGATTCCGCGACGGCGAAACTGTCGGCCGGCGGCGTCGAAACGACCGAGAGTTTCGTCGACGTCAACGCCATCGCCAGGCTCATCGGTTCCGTCAGCGTGTCGAACGGAGCGAAGACCGTCACGAAGACCGTCCCGCACCTCGACAAGCTCCAGCTTGCCTGCGACGCCTCATGGGTACACCTCTCCAAAGACGGGAACACGCTGACCATCGCGGTGGAGGCCAACCCCGTGGCCACCAAGGCCCGCGGCTCGAAGATCAAGGTGTCGAACGGCACCGACGAGGCGCAGGTACAGGTGCTGCAGTACGACCTGCCGGCTCTCCTGGGTTCCTACAAGCTCACGATGACCGCATACGATCCGGACGCCGAGGCATTCAGGCAGACGACCCGCAATGCGAAGATCCGCTACACGGGCAGCGGCAAGAACCGGAAGTACTTCCTCAACGTGGAGAGCGGCTACGGAGCCGACTACATCTTCCCGCTGACCTACGTGCAGTCGGCCAACGCCTTCCTGATGCAGTCGGGACAGAAGGTGATCACGCTCCACGGACAGAGCAAGACCTATTACATCGGCAATGCCTTCAACATCAACAAGAGCCAGGGAACGGGTGTCGGCACGAATGCCTACAACCTGATTTCCTTCGAGATCTCCGACAACGGCGACATCAGGGCCTCGCTCTGCGGCCCGCTGTTCGTCATCAACGGCGGACAGCTCCAGTACACCGGACTGACCACGCAGATCATCGTCCTCTACGCATTCACCGGCGAACCGTTCTCAGAGGACAACCTCGCCGGCTGGTGGGACAAGTGGCAGAACGCCGTAATCGAGAAGACCTCGACCTCTTCGCCGGCAAAGCCCGCCCCGCTGTTCGATGACGACGCTGCCGGCAGCGGACACGATACCGCCCTGCCCCAGTACAAGGCGAACCGTGTCGCACGCTTCGACATGGACTGGAGGTCCATCCTGCCGGCATGGAATGCATCCCAAGTGAAACTAAACAAGTAAACGCTTTATGAAAAAGATATTCAATATTTGTCTTCTCTCCGTTGCCGCCGCAGGCTTCATCGCCTGCAGCGACAACGACGACGCTGGCAGCGGATACCTGCGCGAGAACTCCGTGCAGGTCGTCAGCTCCAAGCTCTTCTTCAATGCCGACGCACAGAAGGGCGGCGTGAAGTTCAACGCACCGGCCGGGTCGACGGCCTCCGTCAGCGAGGCATGGGCCAAGGCCGAAGTGAAGGACGACTCCGTCATCGTCAGCGTGACCAACAATGCCGCACCCGACAGCCGCGCCGCCGTGCTGACCATCAAGAACGGCAGCGACTCCACCAACCTCTCCATCCTCCAGTCGGGCGCCGAGTTCAAGTACACGGGCCAGGAGGACATCGCCGTCAATGACAACGACACCGCCCTGGCACTGCCTTACACGAAGGTGGGGGCAGAGCCGGTCATCGACGTGGCGGAAGGCACCCCTCCCGGCATCGTCGCATCGACCGAGGACAAGGGCGACGCGTTCGTGGCGCACATCAATGCCAACAAGACCGGCGAGCCGCGCACCTTCAACCTCGTGATCACCAACCGGCAGAAGACCGACACCGTCACGGTGACACAGGGCTGCCTGGACGATTTCGTCGGCAAGGCGTATTTCCTCCAGGGCTATGACCTCCTGAAGCTCACCCCGCAGACCAAGGATCTCAGCGAACTGCTGACCCGGATGAGCGGTACGATCAAGAAGAACACCGACGGCAGCGTCGTCTTCGCCGTCAGCGGATCGCCGATGGTCGTCCATCTCGGCTTCGACCCCAAGACCCTCGCCTTCTCGCTCACGGGTGCCGACCTCCTCTCGTCGACTCCCCGAGGCAGCGGCTCTCTGCTCCGCGTGACCTCCGTCTGGGACAGGGACTTCTACCTCGCCCTGCAGAAAGCCATCAGCCAGGTCGAAAGCCAGCACAACGCAGGAAAGATAAGCGATGCCGACTACAACACATTCAAGCAGTCTACGCTGCCCGGCATCTACAGCATCTTCGCATCCAAAAAGCTGTCGATGAAAGCCACGATGATGGCCTCCGAGGAAGACGGGGTCGTCATGGGACTCTTCGAGGACAGCGGAGCGAACGCCGACTACATGAGCCAGCAGAGCGGTCTGGCACAGATGGGATTTGCCGTCAACAGCTTCAACGCCAATACGCTGGGGGTCTACGAGTACCTGCTGTCCGGCAAGAAACTGACATTCAGAAAGCCGATGCTCATCCTGACGCTGCCGGTGTTCTACCACCTCCTGCCCTCTTCAGGCAGCGCAAAGCCTGCACTGCCTATGCCGCAGAAGGCTGGCGCCGGTCTGTCTGCACTGAAGGCGCTCATCAGATAAGATCGATCACCGGATAAGATCGATCAGCGGAGGCGCTCATCAGAGGAAATGAAGAAAGGGAGACAGCACCCCTTTCCTGAAGACCTCCCTGTTTTGATGAAGCAGAAAAGAACAGCCCTGTCCAAGCACGAGATGCGAGGACAGGGCTTTTTTTTCGGCAGCAAGAAAAAGGGCTTCCTGCAGGGCACGCTCCCGCAAGCCCCGTTTACAGAACATTACCATTGAGAAACAACGGATAACAGGCATGATTCTGCCATCGGGACAGGATATTGCAGAGGAATCAGAACAAGACTTCGCAAAGCCCCGTCCAAAAAAGAAAAGACCTGAGTTCAGCTGAAACAGATTAGAGAGGACAAGCTGCTTTTTACTTTATTATATATATTTAACGCTTTAGGGGGGGGTAATAGAAGATATGTCACTAACTTTGCAGCAAAATCAGCCATTTAAAGTTATACAAAAAGGAAAAGGCTTTCGCAGACTCCAGTTGCACGCACTGCAAGGCAGAGCAAATGACTTCATCTTGCAGAGACCAGACAGCACATGCGGAAGCATCGTCTGCAAGACCGGATACAAGGAAGCGGACAGGACTGGTTTTAAGGAAAACGGCAGAGACAACAGAAAGCCGGCACCAGCCTCGCAAAGAACAGTTCACCACGGATAACCCCTCCTCAACGCTGACTACGGACAGCCGTCATACAACAGGCCTCGCAAAGAACAGTTCACCACGGATAACCCCTCCTTAACGCTGGCTACGGACAGGCGTCATACAACAGGATATGCAGACGAAACCATCCACTAACAAAATTAAAACAAAATTGAAATGAGCAGAATGCAAATCAAGACCACGTACCGGAAACCTGAGGTCGAAGTCGTGTACATCCGTACAGGCAGCCAGCTGCTGGATGCTTCGTTCCCAGGAGACCACCACAAAGGAGACCACAAGACCGGACCCTCGGAAGAATCGAGCGAAGGAGCCAAGGGCGCTTTCTTCAGAAGCGGCGGCGAGAATGTACCGGCATCATGGGAAGACTAAAACAAAAACATGAAGATGAAGATCAAATTATCCTATCAATGGGCTGTGACAGCCCTGCTGCTTGCAGCCGCCGGCTGTTCAAGCGACGACATAACGACAGAGAAAACTGCAAAACCAGCAGCCGAGGAAAACGAAACGGAACAGACGGGCTTTGTCGCCGGTACGGAAGGTACGCGCACGTCACTGGATTATGACACAAGAGACTTCTTCTGGGAAGAAGGCGACAGAATCTATGTGCAAGACGACGGCAACGTCTTCCAGCACAGCAGCAATGCCGTAACGGGGACGAAGCAGCCTGCCTTCAAGTTCCTGATGCCCGGCACTTACACCCACAACAGCTACACCGTTTACTATCCCGGCAAGAACGGCACCGAAAACAACGTGACAATCGCTTCCGCCCAGACCCAGAACGGACCGGACAACACCCTCCACTTCGGCATATCCGGCGACTGCGGTACAGGCACGGCTACCCGCCAGCCCAACGGACAGTACAAGTTCCAGCTCAGTCATGCCGCCGCCTATCTCTGTTTCAAGCCCACTTACAGCCATCCTCTTGCAAGCACCTATGTCACGAAGATTGAAGTGACCGCCGACAAGAACATCGCCGGCGCCTACAAACTGGGTACGGACGGACGGCTCACCGGGACAGGCGGCAGCCAGACAATCACACTGACACCCAAGACGGTAGGCAGCAGTGACGGATTCGCCATGCAGAACAATGCAGCCGGGACAAGTTGCGAGGCCGGCCGGATGTTCATGGTCATCATGCCCGGAAAGTACAAACTCACCATAAAATACTACGTCAGGGACAAAGAGACAGGCGTTTCGGGTATCATCACAAAGACGTTCGGCGAGTTCCAGTATGATGCCAACGGCTACTATGACATGCCGGCAGCACTGTCCATAAGGTACTATGATGATAAATATTATACCTGGGATGCCAAGCAGGAATACTGGTCCGGACACAAGAACGACCAGCCGAAGAAAACGGGAGTACAAGGCAGCAATTATCCTACCAGTGCGGATGGCGACCGCTGGTACAACACTTCCAAAGAGCTGACGGCCACCGCCTACACGGCCAAGACCTGTCCGAATGCCAATGAACTTATGTGGTACTGCCAGAAGGGCGACCCGCACTGGGACAACAAGACGCTCTGGATCGTATGGGGACATCTGTACACAGGCGGTATGTGGTTCAAGAAGGCAAGCGTCATCGCCTCGGATAACGGCAAGAGCAGTACCGAACTCAAAAATAAAGCACCGAACGGAAAAGACTATGCGCATGCCAAGCCCTATACGGATATGCCGAACAACACCAGCATCACACAGAAGGCACCGGACAACCGCAGCAACTATTTCTTCCTGCCTGCCATGGGACGCTATGAGAACGGAAAACTCATAGAATTCAGTTCGCATGGACGTTACTGGTCGAGTACGCCGTTTCCTTTCAATCGGGATATAGCCTACAGCCTTTATTTCAATTCGCGTGATGTCGTCGTAAGCAATATCATCGAAAAGAAGAACGGTCTCCGCCTGTGGAAGACCGAATAGGCCGCCCTTACCTACAATATAGACAACAGGTGTGCGGAAACGGGGACTTTCCCGTCCGTACACCTGTTGCCGTTTTCCGGTCCTTCCGCTAAATGCGTGGATGCTTTCCGTATGGCTTTAACGGAAGGATCGAAGTGGTTCATTCAACAGAAACATAGCCAGGACCGTCAGCTGTCTATCCTGTCATCATCCTTTGATACAAAAACCTTCTTGGTTTAATCTGCCGGGAATACAGACAGGGTTTTGAAAAACCATTACATAATTCCAGACAGATCATCTGCAAATATAAAAAAAACGTGGAAAAAGCAGGCTGGTAACCGGCAGTCAATCAACCGGTTATTAAGTCATTTCTGACAGGTGCCTGATTGGGCTTCAGAAGGGCGTTGGTAACACGCTGAAAGAGCACCTGCTGCAGGCCAGTCAGGCCTCTTTTAGAAGCCAGAAGGGCATGTGCTGCTTTGCGCTGCATGAAAACAGTTTACAAATACCGGCGGTATGGGAATAAGCTGTCTGTAGAAGACGGAAAGGCCTGCCGGTGGACCGGCATCGTATCAATCTGCCTTTTCTGAACCTTGCCTTGTAGCTTATCCCCCTTTGCAAGCCCCCATCTGATTCTGGACGGTCACGCCCTGCAAGTGCAGAAGCCTTTATGCCCATCTGCGCATTGGACGGAAGAACCGAAAAAAGGCAGGGAAAGACGCGGAGGTCTGTCCCTGCCAGATGGCTGCGATGCTGACACCGGAGGGATTATCCCTGCCGGTGCAGACGGTATGGTGAAAGCCGGTTTATTCCTTGATGTTCGGCTCTTCCAGTCCGAGGTGGCGTTTCTTGTCGACCACCTTCAGGATGAGACCGATGACGAGGGCGACGACACCCAGTCCGGCAAGCATGATCAGCGGTGCCGTGTAATTGAGCTGTGTCGGGTCGGTCACACCGACGTTCGTCTTGTCGAGCACCTTGCCGATGAGCAGCGGGAACAGCCACAGGCCGATGTTCTGAATCCAGAAGATCAGTGCATAGGCGGACCCAATGATCTTCGCATCCACCAGCTTCGGCACACTCGGCCACAACGAGGCAGGCACAAGCGAGAAGGAAGCACCGAGGACAAGAATCGTGACATAGGCCACGATGACGCCGCCCACCTGGCTGGTCTTGAACAGCGGGAGGACGAAGGCGAAGGTGAGGTGGCAGAGAATCAGCAGCAGCGAGCCCAGCACGAGCATGGAGGCCGCCTTGCCCTTATGGTCGACATAGCTGCCGAGAATCGGGGTGATGCCTACTGCCAGCAGCGGGAACACGGCGAAGATCGACTCTGCCGACTGGCGCATATAGCCCATGTAGCAATAGAGTACAAGGCTGAGTATGGAGAGCAGGAGCATCGTGTTCTTCAGCGCCTTCCGCTTCATGAAGTTGTACATGAAGGCGGTGGCTGCGACGACGAGCATGATGACATACTGAACCATCGTCACACTGGAAGACGCCCAGAACGAACCGGCCGGAAGCTCATGGAACGTAAGGTTGCACTGGAGCATGTTCACGGCATACTTCTGGAAGGGGAAGATGGCCGAATAGTACAATACGCAGAGCAGGGCGACGAGCCAGAAGCCCATGCTGGTGAGGATCTTCCCGAGGTCGCTGATCTTGAACGGATCTTCCTTCTCTTCTGCCTCGCCGGTCTGTGCGTCGAGTTTCCTGTCCATGAAGAAGTAGACGACGAACATCATCAGGGCGATACAGATCAGTACGACACCGAAGGCTACGGAACGTGACACATCGACATGACCGCCCAACTTGGCAAAGAACGGCGAGAAGATCATGCAGGTGGCGACACCGAGCCGGGCCAGGGCCATCTCAGAACCCATTGCCAATGCCATCTCACGTCCCTTGAACCATTTCACGATACCGCGTGAGACGGTGATGCCGGCCATCTCCGTTCCACAGCCGAAGATCATGAAGCCGCAGGCCGCCACCTTCGCCGATGCCGGCATGCCCTCGTAGAAAGGAGAGACGCCCAGCTGTTCAAAGACAGGGATATGGTTGAGGTTGTTGGTGAACCACGCTTCTACCGCACTGCCGCCAAAGCTCTCGCTGATGGCATAGTACTTGATCAGCGCACCGGCCAGCATCACTGCACCGGAGAGTACGGCGGTGAAGCGGACACCCATCTTGTCGAGGATGATTCCGGCAAAGATGAGGAAGAAGACAAATACGTTCAGGAAGGTTTCCGACCCCTGCATCGTTCCGAATGCGGTAGAGTCCCATCCCCTCTGTTCCTGCATCAGTTCCTTGATCGGGGAGAGGATGTCCACGAAGATGTAGGCACAGAACATCGCCAGTGCCAGCAGGAGGAGAGCCGTCCAGCGCATAGCCGCTGAATCTCTCAATGTTGTTTGAATTTTTTCAGTCATGATGAATTATTAAAAGTCTACGAGTAAACGGGTAGACGAGTTGTCTGTCAGATTATCAGTTAAAAGAGGTTGACGGGTTGACAGGTCGACGGGTTGGCAGGTCAATGCCATCAGGCAACTTGTTTACCCGCAAACCCGTCGACCTGTAAACTTACTTCTTCAGCCAGCGGTCGAGCCAGCTGAAGAATGTGCGCTGCCAGAGAATACCGTTCTGCGGCTTCAAGACCCAGTGGTTCTCATCGGGGAAGAGGAGCAGCTCTGCCGGTATGCCGCGCATACGGGCTGCATTGAAGGCGCCCATGCCCTGGTTGGCATTGATGCGGTAGTCCTTCTCGCCGTGGATGCAGAGTATCGGCGTGTCCCACTTGCCGACGTTCAGGTGCGGACTGTTGGCGTAGGTGCGCCGGGCAGCTTCCGTCTTGTCCTTGTTCCAGTAAGCGTCGTCATACTCCCAGTTGCTGAACCACGCCTCCTCGGTATCGGTGTACATGCTCTCGAGGTTGAAGGCACCGTCGTGTGCAATGAAGCACTTGAAACGTCTGTCGTGGATGCCTGCCAGATAATAGACGGAGAATCCGCCGAAAGACGCACCGACGGCACCGAGCCGGTCCTTGTCCACGAAAGGCAGATTGCGAGCCGCATCGTCGATGGCGGAGAGGTAGTCGTTCATGCACTGACCGGTCCAGTCGGTACTTACCTCCTCGTTCCATGCGCTTCCGTAACCGGGCAGGCCGCGGCGGTTGGGTGCGATGACGACATAGCCGTTGGCGGCCATGATCTGGAGATTCCAGCGGTAGCTCCAGAACTGGGAAACAGGACTCTGCGGTCCGCCTTCGCAGAAGAGCAGCGTCGGGTACTTCCGGTTCGGATCGAAGTGAGGCGGTGTCACCACCCACTCCTGCATCTCCTTTCCGTCGGTCGTCTTCACCCATCGGTCGTGTACCTCGCCCATTGCGAGCTGGTCGTAGATGTGCTTGTTCTCGAAGGAGAGCTGTGTCTGAAGGCTTGTCTTCTCCTTCTTCGCCGGCGTGACGGCGTAGATTTCGTTGGCCTGGGAGAGGCTCTGACGGATGGCCAGCAGCTTCCTGTCGCCCAGCAAGGCAACGCTGACATAGTTGTGGTCGCCCTCCGTGAGCTGCTTCACCTCGCCCTTGAGACTGGTCTGATAGATGTTCTCCGTCGCATGCCATACGCCGATGAAGTAGAGGACCTTGGAATCGGCCCCCCATGTGTATTCGTCGACGTTCGAGTCGAAGCTCTCGGTGACGTAGGTCTTCCTGCCCGTGGCCAGATCGTAGACGCAGAGGCGGTTGCGGTCGCTCTCATAACCGTTGTTCTTCATGCTCTGCCAGGCGATGTACCTGCCGTCGGGCGAGAATTTGGGATTCACGTCGTAGCCCACGTTCATGTCGCCGGCCTGATGGTTGACGGCCTGGTCGCGCATGCTCTTCGTCGCATCGATTGCCGGTTCCACATACCCCTCGGGCTTGCAGAGGTTCTTCGTCCGGCGGGTTTCCACATTATATATATAGATGTCGGCATCGGTCGAGATGGCATACTGCGTGCCCTCTTTCTTGCGACAGGTATAGGCGACAGACTTGGAGTCCCTGCTCCAGTCGATCTGTTCGATGCCGCCGAACGGTGCCAGCGGACTTTCGTAAGGCTCGCCTTCGAGCACGTCGACACCGTCGCCGATGCCTCCGTCAGTGACGTCAGCCACGAACGGATGGGCGTTCGCCGTCACGTAATGGTCCCAGTGACGGTAGTTCATATCCGTGATGACCATGCCTGTAGCCTTCGGCAGATCACTCGGGTTCTGCCTGATCGTGCCGTAGTAAGGGATGCTCTTGATGAGCACGACGCGACGGCGGTCGGGCGAGAAGCGGAAGCCCTCGATGTCGATGTCCGAGCGGGTGAGCTGCCGGCGGTCCGTGCCGTCGGCTTTCATCGTCCACAGCTGTCCTCCGGTGAGGAAAGCCAGGGTGTTGTTGTCGAGCCATGCCGCATCGCTCTCGTTCGCTGCGGAGGTGGTGAGCAGGCGGTCGTTCCTGCCGTCGGCATCCATGATGCGCAGCACCTGGTGTCCCTTGTTCTCCTTCACGCTGTAGTACCCCACCTGGTAGACGATCCGTCTGCCGTCAGGTGATGCCTGTGCGGCACCGATGCGCCCCATGGCCCAGAGAGCCTCGGGTGTCATGAGGTCGCTCTTCAGCGTGATGCTGCTGCGCCCGATGTTCACATCCTGTGCCTGTGCGCCGCCGCTCATGACGAGTGCGGCAGCCATTGCGACTGTCAAGTTTCTGTTCATAGTTATAGACCTTTCTTTTTGTTGTTGAGTTCTTCCTTTCTGTGCCTCAATTCTTCCTGCTGCTTCTGCTGCATTTCCTGCAGGGCCTGCATCCGGGCGAAGAGTCCGCCGGCCTTCTGGTTCGGGTTGTTCTTCTTCTCTTTGCGCTTCGCCTCCAGTATCTGGAGGAGCTTCTCGTCGTCGGTGGTCTTGCGCAGCGTCCACATGATGGCGGCCGAGAAGAAGAGCGAGACGAAGTAATAGAAGTTCAGACCCGACGAGTAGTCATTGAACATGAAGAAGAAGAAGAGCGGCATGGCGAACATCATCCACTGCATCATCTTCATCTGGTCGGCCTGCTGTCCCACCATCTGGTCCTTCTGCTGCTGCATGGTGAACCATGAGTAGAGCAGGTTGGCACCGCAGAAGAGGATGCAGGTGAGCGACAGGTGGTCGCCGACGAGCCACAGGTTATGCCCCCACGAGATAATCGGGTCGTAGGTGCTGAGGTCGTCCATCCAGAGGAAGCTCTGCCCGCGGAGCTGGATGGCGTTCGGTACGAAGTTGAACATCGCGATCCAGATAGGCATCTGTATCAGCATCGGCAGGCAGCCGGAGAGCGGACTGACACCGTACTCGGCATACTTCTGCATCATCGCCTGCTGCTTCTGCATCTGGTCCTCGGGCTTGTTGAACTGCCTGGTCGCCTCGTCGAGTTTCGGCTTCAGCACGCGCATCTTCGCCGAGCTCATGTAGCTCTTCTTCACCATCGGATAGGTGATGAGCTTCAGCAGCAGGGTGATGAGAATCAGCACGACACCCATCGGGAACACCTTGCTCAGCCAGTCGAAGACGTAGAGCGTGAACCACCGGTTGATGATGCGGAACAGCGGCCAGCCGAGGTAGACGAGCCTCTGCATATCCAGGTCCTTGCCGAAACGGCTCTCCTTCTCTACCGCCTGGAGCAGGCGGAAGTCGTTGGGGCCGAAGTAGAACTCGAACTCTGACGGACGCCGGCCCGTAGGGTCGAAGCCGGTCTTCATGCTGGCTTCGTAGTGTTTCAGGTAGTGCGACTCCTTGTCGAGCGGCGTGCTCTTGAGCTTTGCGCCTGCTGCGAAATTGTCCCTGGCGATCATCACGGCAGAGAAGAACTGGTTTTTGAAGGCCACCCAGTCCATGGCGTCCTCGGTCGTCTCCTCCTTTTCGGCCGTCTCGCTCAGGTAATCCGTACTGCCGCCGTGCTTCCTGTAGGTGAGCGTGGCATAGCGGTTCTCGAACGTGAAGCCGCGCTCCTGCTGGCGGCAACGCTCCTGCCAGCTGACGTCCATCTGGTTGCAGTCCGGTGCGAACAGCCCGCTCATGCCCTCTGCCTGCAGGGATGCGTGGAGCAGGTAGTCCCTGCCGAGGACATAGTTCAGCGTGAGCGTCCTGCCCGGTCCGGCCACGGCGGTGAGGGTGACGGTCGTGTCGGTCACGTTCGACGGGGTGAAGACAAGGTCCTTCGTCTCGATGTTGGTGTTCTTGCCGGCCAGCATGAAGTTCAGGCTCTGGTCGTTTCCACTGAACAGGGTGACGTCCTTCCGGTCCTTCGACCCGTCCTTGACGGCGATGTCATGCCCCACGTAGTTCTTGATGACAGCCTTGCTGACAACGCCGCCCTTGGTGTTCAGGGTCAGTTCCACCTTGCCGTTCTTCAGCGTGATGTCCTGCCCCTTGCCGTTCAGGGCCGAGTGGAACAGGGCCGTCGTGTCGGCTGCCGCGGCAGCCTTCTGCTGTGCCTGCTTCGCAGCGGCGAGCTTTGCGTTCTGCGCTTTCCGGGCTGCAGCGACGGAGTCCTTCACGAACTCAGCCCGCTGCTGTGCCACCTGTTCGGCCGATGGCTGCTGCCACCAGGCGAACCCGAAGAGTACCAGGGCGATGAGAACAAACCCTGCAATCGTATTCTTATCCATTTATTTATTTTTCTGGTTTTCTATTGATGTCTTTACGAAGTCGAGGAACAGGGGGTGCGGATGGAGCACGGTCGACTGGTATTCCGGATGGAACTGCGTGCCGATGTACCACTTCAGACCCGGTATCTCGACGATTTCCACGAGGTCGCTCTCGGGGTTGCGGCCGACGCACATCATGCCGTTCTTCTCGAATTCCTTCTCATAGTCGTTGTTGAACTCGTAGCGGTGGCGGTGGCGTTCCTGGATGTGTTCCTGGCGGTAGATGTCGAAGACGCGCGAGCCCTGGCGCAGCACGCACTCGTAGGCGCCGAGCCGCATCGTGCCGCCCATGTTGGTGATGTTCTTCTGCTCTTCCATGATGTCGATGACGTTGTGCGCCGTCTTCCCGTCCATCTCACGCGAATTGGCGTCCTTGTAACCCAGCACGTTGCGGGCGAACTCAATCACCATCATCTGCATACCGAGACAGATGCCGAAGGTCGGGATGTTGTGGGTACGGGTGTAGCGGGCGGCGACAATCTTCCCCTCGATGCCCCGCTGGCCAAAGCCCGGACAGATGACGATGCCGTCCTGCCCCTGGAGCTTCTCCCCGACGTTCGCCTCGGTCAGGTCCTCGGAGTTGATGAAGGTAATGACGGTCTTGTGGTCGTTGTAAACGCCGGCCTGCAGCAGTCCCTCCCGGATGCTCTTGTAAGCATCCTGCAGGTCGTACTTGCCGACGAGTCCGATGTGTACCTCTTTCGTCGCCTTGCGCTGCCGGTCGAGAAATTCCTTCCACGGACCGAGGGCCGGCTTGGGTCCCACCTTCTCGCCGCACTTGCGCAGGATGGCTGCGTCGAGCCCCTGGTTCAGCATATTGACCGGCACGTCGTAGATGCTCGGCAGGTCTTCGCTCTGCACGACGCAGTCGAAATCGACGTTGCAGAAGGCCGCCACCTTCTTGCGGATGTCGTCCTCGAGATGCTTCTCCGTGCGCAGCACGAGGATGTCGGGCTGGATGCCGACGCTCTGCAGTTCCTTCACACTGTGCTGCGTGGGCTTCGTCTTCAGTTCGCCCGCCGCCTTGAGATAAGGGATATAGGTCAGGTGGAGGTTGATGGCACGGCGGCCCAGCTCCCACTTCATCTGCCGGATCGCCTCGAGGAACGGTGCCGACTCTATGTCGCCGATCGTACCGCCGATCTCCGTGATGACGAAGTCGTAGTGGTATTTCTGTCCGAGCAGCTTGATGTTGCGTTTGATTTCGTCCGTGATGTGAGGCACCACCTGGATGGTCTTGCCCAGATAGTCGCCGCGGCGTTCCTTGTCGATGACGCTCTTGTAGATGCGTCCGGTGGTCATGGAGTTGGCCTTCGTGGTCTTGATGCCCGTGAAGCGTTCGTAGTGCCCGAGGTCGAGGTCGGTTTCCATGCCGTCCACCGTCACGTAGCACTCCCCGTGCTCGTAGGGGTTCAGCGTCCCCGGGTCGATGTTGATGTACGGGTCGAATTTCTGGATGGTGATGTTGTAGCCCCTTGCCTGGAGGAGCTTACCGATTGACGACGAGATGATTCCTTTGCCGAGTGAGGAAACCACGCCGCCCGTAACGAAGATGTACTTTGTTTCAGCCACGATTTTATGTATGTTTTAATTTATTGTCTTCTGAAAAACGAATATCGCTGGTTATGAACTAAAGTGCAAAGATACTAATTTTCCGTGAATCAGGCCGGTTGTAGGGAATAAATTTAACAGGTATCTTTCCCCGACTTTCCCATCAGGGGGAGAGCGGGAGAGAAGCCGGACTGCACGACTCCAGGAAGTGCCTGAATTTCAGGTTCTAACGTTAATTGTGTGGATGAGAAATGGAATAAAGGCTTCTACACTTGCAGGACATGACCGTCCGGAATCAGATGGTCTTACAAAGGGGGATGAGCTACAAGGCAAGGTTCAGAAAAGGCAGATTGATGCGATGCCGGTCCACCGGCAGGCCTTTCCGTCTTCTACAGACAGCTTATTCCCATACCACCGGTATTTGTAAATTGTTTTCATGCAGTGCAAAGCAGCACACGCCCTTCTGGCTTCTGAAAGATGCCTGACTGGCCTGCAGCAGGTGCTCTCTTAGCGTGTTACCAACGCCCTTCTGGAGTCCAATCAGGCACCTGTCAGAAATGACTTAATAACCGGTTGATTGACTGCCGGTTACAAACCTGACTTTTGCACGTGTTTTTTATATTTGCAGATGATCTGTCTGGAATTATGTAATGGTTTTTCAAAACCTTGTCTGTATTCCCGACATAATAAATTGAAAAGTTTTTTGTATCAAAGGATGATGACAGGATAGACAGCTGACAGCCTTGGCTATGTTTCTGATGAATGAATGACCCAGCCTGCCGGGAGCACCCTTTGCCAGGCGGTTCCAACAGGCTGTCCCTGCCGGTTTTCGGCAAGCAGCCCTTCCCTTTACCCGACCAGTCCCGCCGGTTCTCGACGGCACAGCGCATCCCCTCACGGCACGCCGCACCCCGCCGGGCGGCAGACGGCAGGGATGCGAACGCCCGACACGGCCTGCCCCCGCCGCCAGCACCCTGCGTGCCGGCATCACCGGTCTTTCCTTTCAGGCGCATAGTCCGCCACGCCCCCTTCAAGAAAAGAGCTGGGGACGACCGTCCGGAAGGCAGGATTCCGTCAAAGGTAATTATCAAAACCTGCCGATAATAAAAAGAAAAAAAGTAACTTTGCATCAGAAGACAGACAAGAACCATGTACATCGAGAAGATACAGTCGCCAGCCGACTTGAAACAGCTGGACATCGAGGCCTTGAAGACCGTGGCCGACGAGACACGCCAGGCCGTACTGAACCGTGTAAGCAGACGCGGCGGGCACGTAGGGCCGAACCTCGGTTTCGTAGAGGCGACCGTCGCCCTGCATTACGTGTTCAACGCACCGGAAGACAAGCTCGTGTTCGACGTAAGCCACCAGAGCTATCCGCACAAGATACTGACGGGGCGTGTGTCTGGATTCCTCGGCGATAAGGAAGAGATGGATGCCGTCAGCGGCTATTCGTCCCCCACGGAATGCCCGGAGTACGACAACTTCGAGGTGGGGCACACCTCCACTTCCGTGAGCCTTGCCACCGGGCTGCAGAAAGCCCGCGACATCAAGGGTACGAAGGAGAACATCATCGCCGTCATCGGCGACGGTTCGCTCTCCGGCGGCGAGGCTTTCGAGGGACTGGACGAGGCATCGGAACTCGGCACAGGCATCATCATCGTCGTGAACGACAACGAAATGTCCATCGCCGAGAACCACGGCGGCATCTACAAGAATCTGCGTGCCCTGCGCGAAAGCCGCGGCACCTGCGGGCACAACTGGTTCAAGGCATGGGGATTTGAATACAGATACCTGGAAGAGGGAAACGACGTGGAGAAACTCATCGAGGTGTTCAGCAGTGTGAAAGACACGGACAGGCCGACGGTCGTCCACATCCACACCGAGAAGGGACACGGCTTCGCCCCCGCCGTAGAGAACAAGGAGGCATGGCATTACAGCATGCCGTTCAACGTGGCAGACGGCAGCCGTCCCGAGCAGCCTGCACGCGAGTCCTACGGGCAGCTGATCAGCGACTGGCTGCTGCGGGAGATGAAACGGGACAGCCGGCTCGTCGCCGTCACGGCGGGAACGCCGGCGGCGGCAGGCTTCACGCCGCAGAAACGCCGGGAGGCCGGCCGGCAGCACGTCGATGTGGGGATTGCGGAGGAGCAGGCCGTGGCGATGATCTCCGGCATGGCGAAAGGCGGACTGCATCCTGTATGGACGGTGTTCAGCACCTTCCTCCAGCGCACCTACGACCAGATAGCGCAGGATCTCTGCATCAACTCCAACCCGGCGGTCATCAACGTGGCAGGGGGCGGTACGGCATCGATGAACGACATCACGCACATCTGCCTCTTCGACATTCCGATGCTGTGCAGCATTCCCGGCCTCATCTACCTTGCCCCCGCTACGTGCGAGGAGTACTTTGCCATGCTGCGCTGGGCCGTCTGTCAGGACAGGAAACCCATCGCGATCCGCATACCGGGCAACGGGGTGAACCATACGGCAGAACCTGTCGACACGGAGTACGGCTATGAACCGCGATACAGAACAACGCGCAAAGGGGAGAAGGTGGCCGTCATTGCCGCCGGCTCTTTCTACCAGAAAGGGGAGAATGTGGTCCGCCTGCTTGCCGGAAAGGGCATTGACGCGACGCTCATCAACCCCCGCTACCTGAATGCCGTGGACGCAGAGACGCTCGACGCATTGAAGGAGAGCCACGAACTGGTCGTGACGCTGGAAGACGGCTGCAAGGACGGCGGCTTCGGCGAGCGCATCGCTTCCTATTACGGCACGTCCGGCATGAAAGTGCTTGTAGGCGGCGTGAAGAAAGACCTCTACGACCGCTTCGACCTCCACCAGCTGCTATCTGACAACCGCCTGCTCGACGAGCAGATCGTCGAGGACGTGATGGCACTCATCTCGTAGGGAGCCAGAAAAACCGTCTGGATAGTTTTCCCATCCACCACAACACTAAATTCAGCAAGAAATACTCGGGATATATGGATAATACAGCTGCACTTTCCGTGCATCATCTGAAAAAGACTTTCAGGACCTCATCCAATAGGAATGAGGTCCTGAAAGACGTGAATATCGTTTTGGAGAAAGGCGTTGTCGCCATCCTGGGATCGAATGGGGCAGGCAAGACGACTTTTATCAGATCCTGCACAGACCTGCTGGACTATGAAGAGGGGAAGATAGAATATTTCGGGAAAGACCTCCAGACAATGAGCAAGGAAGAAAAGAACAGGACCTTTGCGCTGCTGTCTGAAGGCAGCCGGAACATCTACTACAAGCTGACGCCATGGGAGAACATAAAGTATTTCGCCACCGTGCGTGGCGTCCCGTTCAATGCCGTAAGAAGTCAGAGCAAGGAACTCCTCAACGAATTAGGATTATACGACAAAAGGAATCAGCTGGTAGAGAATCTGTCTCGCGGGATGCAGCAAAAGGTCGCCATCATCTGTGCGCTGAGCATGAACACCCCCGTCGTATTCCTTGATGAGCCGACCCTTGGGCTGGACATTGAGAGTGCATTCGGACTGAGCAGTTTCCTGTCATCCCCGGAAATCACTTCAAACAGATTGATCATCATGACTTCTCATGACTTTAACTTCATAGAACGCACCGCCCGGCAGATATTCAAGCTGCAAGACGGAGTCATGAAAAGGAAAGAAGATACAGCGAGCTTCGACAACTCTTTCATCCTTAAAATCCTGCATCCTGATATTGACAAGTTACAGGCCGCCAGATATGAAATCCTGGAACGGCACGACCTCTATTGTACAATCAGACTTCTCACCACCGCACTCCTATTGGGCAAGGAAATCGACAGACTGAACCAAGAAGGACACGAGGTGACAAGTGTGGAAATAGAAGGAGAGAACTTGAAAGATTTTTATTTAAACTGATTCATCATGATGTATTTCCGGGGACTTTTGAAGGCAGAGTTTGTCAAATCCATCAAATTGGCTTTCAGGTATAAATTCAACACGCTGTTCAATATTCTCTTCTGGGCTGTACTCATGGTATTGCTCTCCCATGTCCTCCTCCGGGGGAAACCGGAGGTCAAGACATGGGCGTTTATCTGCTCGTTCATGATCTGGCTCATCGCCAACAACTCTTTCATCTCCGTGGTGGATTCCATCGTGTCGGAGACTGTCCAGGGAACAATAGAACAGCTGTATCTCAATTCAAGATCTTTCTTCACATTACTTCTGGTCAAGGGGCTTGTGTCAAGTGTGATTACCATCATCCAGTCCGTTCTCACACTGTTTATCTGCGTTCTTCTGGTTCCTTCCGTGCAAGCGGGTCTTTTTATTCAATGGCTCTCTGTACTTCCGCTGTTTCTCATATCCATCTTCTCGCTTATAGGTCTGGGAATCATGTGCGCTTCACTGGCATTAAAATACAAGAGCATATCGTCATTCTACAGCATGGTATCCTCCATCGTCTTTGGTATCCTGACCTACGGGGCAGTCTTTATCTCTTCCAAGACAGCACTCATGCTGCTGTTCCCCTTTGCAGAGGCGAATGCAGCCATACAGCAGTTGTTGCTCCGTGGATCATCTTTGACACCGAATACCCTGATGGTCATTCTCTGCAATGATGGATTATACTTGCTCTTAGGGTATCTCTGCCTGAAATTCTTAATCATCAAGAGTAAAGAAAGCGGTTCACTGTCAAAATTCTGAAGGCAGCCTGCAACGGCTTCACTCCTTGGTCTCATCAATGCAATGGTTCATAAAGGACAAGGTTGAATCCGACTCCTTGCTATCCGGTCAAAGCACATGAATTTCCTGAAATTACAGCTTCTAATCGTTTACCGTCTGATGAAGGGACTTGGAATAATCGTCTCTGTCCTTCTGCTGTGTGTCGCAGGCTTATTGCTCTATATACTGTCATTGGCTCCGCAGACGAATATCATACTGGCTGATGCCGCTCTCGTGGCCGGATTCCATTACAGCAGAGGCGACAGGGAACTCCTGCAGACATTGTACGGAAGTGAGAAGAGGCTGCTGATGACAGAGTATGTCCTTCTTTCCACTCCATTCATAGCCATCTGTGCGCTCCGCCTCTATTGGGTGCCACTTCTCATGTGTCTGGCAACAGCGATTGTCCTGCCTATGCTGCCCAGACCCCGGCTGCAGTTCACAATGTTCACTTATCCTTTCCTGCTGAAAGGCTCTTATCAGTATGCCGGCAGTATGAGGACGCTGCTCATCCCTTACCTGCTGGGGATATTCGCCTCCTGCATGGGGCTGCTGTACCATAATATCAACATCACCTATGCCACACTCCTGCTCTTCGTATATCTGCTTGGATTCCTCATCTGTCAGCCTGTCAGGAAGAGCCATCTGATGTTCTACTCTTCCCCTTTGAGAATGATTCATTTACAGTCAATATATGCCATCGGGAATACATTCGCACTGCTGTGTCCCTTCTTCGCTATCCTCCTGATACACAAAGCCGACGCCCTTGTCATCGGAGAAGTCGTCATGATATATATCCTTGCCACGCTCTTTCTTTTCCAGTCGGAGCTTATCAGGTATTTCAAAATAGACAATCCGATTGTAATCATGGTTGTGCTATCAGCTTTGTTCATGGTCGATGCCGCAGGATATATGAAGACCGTGATGATTCCCTTGGCTGCGTTCGCCACCCTTCTGTTGTCTTTTATGGTCTACAGCAAATATTCAGCATGATTCAGATAAACAATATCAGGAAGAAATACGGCTCGTCCGTCATCCTTCATGGCATGACCCTCCGGTTAGAGAAAGGTAAAGCGTATGGCATCGTAGGAGAGAACGGTGCCGGCAAAAGCACATTGTTCAGGTGTCTTGCGGGCCTGGAACATTATCAGGGCAACGTCATCATGGAAGAACATTGCAGGATTGGTTATCTGCCCGATACACCTTACTTTTATCCGCTGGTTACCGGCAAGGAGTTTCTGGAATTCTGCCTGAAGGCTGCCCATCTGCCGTGTACCAGTGAGGAAATCAATCAGTACAACAAGCTGTTTCATCTTCCGTTGGACAGCTATCCGTCGAAATACTCTTTGGGAATGAGAAAGCGTCTGATGCTCATGGCACTGATGATGCAGAAGTGTGACTTCTATATCATGGACGAGCCTTTCAACGGACTGGATGTCGCAGGTGTCATCCTACTGAAAGACTGGATAGTCAAAAGAAAGAGCGAGGGAAGCACATTCCTGATATCCTCTCACATCATCTCTGCCTTGACCGGTATCTGCGAGACGCTGGCATACATCCACCAAGGTAAGATGATGAAGACCTATGAGGGAAAAGAAGCCGTTCCAAAAGTCATTGAGGATGATTTAAAGCAGTATCTGCTCAAAGAGGACATCTTGATTTACCCGTGAGACGTCTTTCAGCTTGCAGGCAGACAGCACTCTTCCCCCTCCTCCCATCCGGAAAAGAGATGAAATGAGGCCGCCATGTCACAGCACCTCCTGCACCTCCTGCATATCCTTGATGTTCTTCATGCTCTCCACGATGAACTTGACGTCCCTGCGGTCGTAGACCTGCATCTCGATTGTCCCTTCGAAGATACCGTTGTCACTGGAGATGGTTATCTTGCGGATGTTGATGCCCAGCTGATCGGAAAGCACGTCGGAAATGTCGTGCAGCATTCCGCTGCGGTCGATCCCCCGTATCTCTACTGTCGCATCGAAGAAGAGCCGGCGGTGCATATCCCACTTGGCATCCAGGATGCGCGTACCGTAGCTCGCCTTCAGCTTTGAAGCCACAGGGCAGGACCGCTTGTGGATTTCGATGTGGTTCTTGTTGTCTATATAGCCGAGGATATCATCACCGGGAATGGCATGGCAGCAGTGCGGGAAAAGGTAGCGATGGATATTCTCCTCGCTGATGAAGACCGGTTTCTTCCGGTTGAAATCCCTGGTCACGACAATCAGTCCCTCTGCCGAAGCCATATCGTCAGCATCCACCGGCCCGGTCACTTTCTTCCCATTCGACTTCAGGAACGGCACGTAACGCCGCCACTTGCTCACAGAGATGGCCTTCTCCCCTTTCTTCTTTCCCCGGAGTTCGTCCAGATCCGTGTCGCCGAGGATGACCGTCCTGTCGCCGACAGCAAGGAAAAGACTCTCATGCTTCTGAAGATCGTGCAGGTCACAGAGCTTGTCCAGTACGGAGGTGGTCATCTCAAGGTCGTTCGCCTTCAGCCACTTCGCCAGCTGCTCCTCCCCCGTCTTCTGTATCTCACGGCTCTCGCGGCGGAGGATGGCCTGTATCTTCGCCTTGGCCTTCGCCGTAGAGACGAAGTTGATCCATGACGGATTGACGTGCTGCGACATGGAAGTCAGAATCTCGACCTGGTCGCCGCTGCTGAGCCTGTGGCTCAACGGCACGAGTTTGTGGTTGACCTTTGCACCGATGCAATGACTGCCGAGGAACGTGTGTATCTGGAAGGCAAAGTCGAGTGCCGTACACCCTGCCGGCATCGTCTTGATTTCGCCTTTCGGCGTGAAGACGAAGATCTCGGAGGCGAAGAGGTTGAGCTTGATGGCATCGAGGAAGTCCATGGCATCCGGCTGCGGGTCGTCGAGGATTTCCTTGATCGTGCTGAGCCACTCGTTCAGTTCGCCTTCATCCTCGGTTATTTCACCGCCGTCCTTGTACTTCCAGTGGGCGGCGAAGCCCTGCTCGGCCAGTTCGTCCATGTGCTCGGAACGGATCTGCACCTCTATCCACCGTCCCTTGGCCGACATGAGGGTCACGTGCAGAGCCTGGTAGCCGTTCGCTTTGGGATGGTTCACCCAGTCGCGCAGACGGTCGGGATGGCTCTTGTAAATCTGGCTGATTGCCACGTAAATCTGGAAGCAGTTGTTGATTTCCTCTTCCGGCGACTTCGGCCTGTAGATGATCCGTACGGCAAGAATATCATAAATCTCCTCGAAGGTGACGTGCTTGTTCTGCATCTTGTTCCAGATGGAATAAGGGCTCTTCACGCGCGCCTTGATTTCATACCGGAATCCCATCTTGTCAAGTTCGGCACGGATAGGGGCCGTGAACTCTGCGAAAAGCGCGTCACGCTGCACCTGCGTGGAAGCCAGTTTCTTCTCGATGGAGGCGTATGCGTCCGGATGCTCATAGCGGAAACTGAGGTCTTCCAGTTCGGTCTTGATCTTGTTCAGTCCCAGCCGGTTGGCAAGCGGCGCATAGATATAGAGCGTCTCACCCGCTATCTTGTACTGCTTGTTGGCAGGCTGGGAAGCAAGTGTACGCATATTGTGCAGCCGGTCGCATATCTTGATGAGGATGACACGGATGTCGTCGCTCATCGTCAGCAGCAGCTTCTTGAAGTTCTCGGCCTGCGCCGAGGCCTGCTCGCCGAAGATGCCGCCGGAGATCTTCGTCAGTCCGTCGACGATCTGCGCGATCTTCGATCCGAAGATGTTCTCGATGTCCTCGACGGTATAGTCGGTGTCTTCCACCACGTCATGCAGCAGGGCGGAGCAGATGCTCGTCGCACCCAGCCCCATCTCCCCGCAGGCGATCTGTGCGACGGCGATGGGGTGCATGATGTAAGGCTCTCCCGACAGTCTCCGCACGCCCTTGTGCGCCTGCCGCGCGAAGTTGAAGGCCTTGGTGATGATGTCTACTTTCTTCCGGTGTCTCGATGCGAGATACGTGTCTAAAAGGTGTCTGAAGGCATCGTCTACCATTTTCTCATAGTCCACTCCCTTCACGTCTGTCTTCTCCTTGTTCTTGTCCATTGTGCATCCTCCCGTTACATATTATAATAAGGTGATCAGTAGCCTGTCGTCAATGCAGCAAGACACCCTGCCGGTGGGGTGCGGCCTGCCGTTCCGTGCCGGTGGCTGCGACGGTCCTTTCCGTTCCGTCGCAGGGTGTGCCGTCTTCGTAAATCTCTTCTTTGCAGTATCTGAACTTCTCCGCCATTTCCGCCGGCAGGTGCAGCCGCGCCGTTCCTCCGCCGGGACACGTCCTGACGATCCCCTGCCGGTACTGCGGGTTGAGCGTCTTCAGTTCGTCCACCGCCATTCCCAGCACGCCGGCGATCCGGGCGAGGGAGACGTCCTTCTCCACGAGCACCGTATCGCACCGGGCGGGCAGTCCTGCCGGCTGCGGGATGATGCCGTAGTCGCCGTAGAAGTTCATCACGTAGCCGGCGGCGATGAATGCGGGCACATAGCCCCGTGTCTCCTTCGGCAGATACCGGTAGACCGCCCAGAAGTCGGCAGCTCCGCCGGCCTTGCTGATGGCGTTGCTGACACGTGTGGGGCCGCAGTTGTAGGCCGCCAGTGCCAGCGTCCAGTCGCCGAAGCGGTTGTAAAGGTCGTTCAGCATACGCGCCGCGGCGTAGGACGACTTCTCCGGGTCGCGCCGCTCGTCGACGTAACAGTCTATCCGGAGGTCGTACTGCCGGCCGGTCGCCGCCATGAACTGCCACAGGCCGACCGCCCCCACCCGCGACGTGGCATTGGGATCCAGTCCGGACTCGATCACGGGGAGGTATTTCAGCTCCAGCGGCAGCCCGTAGGAGCGCAGGGCCTTCTCGAAGAAGGGGTCGTAGTACCGGGCACGCCCGAGCAGGCAGCAGGTGGACTGCCGGCCGGCCTTCGTGTACCGGTCGATGTATCTTTTCACCTCCTCGTTGCAGCCAAGCGCCATCACGTCCGAGAGGCTCCGTATCTTGCGGTCGATGCCCTCCATGCCGGCCTCCGTCTCCCCGGCGGCGGGCACCGGCGTCTCCCCTCCTCCCGCCTGCCTGCCGCCGCTGTAAAACCTGTCGTCCGAGTACTCCACGTCCACGTATCCCGCCATCGCCCCGTCGGCCGACGGGATGCACACCTCCACCGCCCGGCCGTGGTCGTCGACGACGGTCTGGCGCTGTGCCGGCAGGGTGCAGGCCGCCCCGGCGGCCATCAGGAAGGAGAGTATGTATCGTCTGCTATTCATTGTTTCTTGTCGTTCCGGCACGGATTCCGTGCGCTGCTGTTCAGAATGTCAGGCTGCATCCCACGCCGATGGCCGGCGAGCGGAAAGCGCCGCCGGGCGTGACGATGCTCCTGTCGGGGATGACCGCCGGGGCGATGTGCAGCGACAGGTCGTCCGAGATGTCGAAGTCGGACAGCGAGGCGTCCACATACGCATCGATGACAGACAGCGCATAGACGGCGATGGTGGTGAAGACACTCAGGTCGCGCCAGCGGCGGTAGCGGTCCTTGCGCTGCTTGAAGATGCTCTTGTACCGCTCTTCGTTGGCCGGGGTGATGGTCGTCCCGAGATGCAGGAAGCTGTTGTAGCTCTGCGTCGCCGGGTCGTTGTCCATGATGTCGATGTAGGCCTGGGCATAGTCGTGGTACATCTGGTTGTTCCACGTCATGGCATAGATGCAGCCCACGAAGCCCCCGTAGAAGATGGGCAGCTTCCAGTACTTGCGGTTGTAGACCTGCCCCGCCCCCGGCAGGACGAGCGCCAGCCAGAGCGCCCGCTTGGGGCTGGGGCGCCACTTTGCCCAGTCGCGTCCCGTCTTCCCCGCCGCGCCGAGGCCGTCCTTCCGAAGCACGGCGGTGAGCTTTCCCTCATCGCCGGGGGGGAGGACGGACTTCTCTTCCATGTACCGATCCTGCGAACCGGGCACCTCGACGACTGCCGAGTCGCCGGGATAGACCACCTTCACCGTGTCCCGCGTCAGCACCTGCGCCTGTGCAGCCGCCGCGCCGGCAAGCATGCAGGCGGCCATCAGCCCTCTGCGGATCCTATCATTCAATTTCATCACTACCCTGTTGTCTTCGTGCAAGTCGCCGCTCTTTCCGTCCCCGGCGGCCGGGAATGCCGTTCCCGACGGCCGGTACTCCTGTTCCCAACGGCTGGTACTCCTGTTCCCGGCGGCCGGTACTCCTGTTCCCGGCGGCCGGGAGCCGGCTGCCTGCGTGACTTGCCGTCTGTTCATCTGTATTCATGCCACGTACCGGGGCGGCTACTTCATCTTGTCCATCACCTCCATGATGTGGAGCAGTTCCTCTTCGGAGGCGAACGGAATGCTGATCTTGCCCTTCCCGCTGGCGTTGCAGCTCATCTGCACCTTCGTGTCGAAGAAAGCGGAGAGCCGCTGCTTGAGGAGATTGAACTCCTCGGGCAGGCGGGTGCGCGCGGCGATCTTCTTCTTGGCTGTCTGGATGTCTTCGCCGCTGTTGAGCTGCTGGCACAGCTCCTCTACCCTCCGGACGCTGTAACCGTTCTTGAGGATTTCGCGGTAGAGCTTCAGCTGGAGCGACGGACTGGGCAGCGAGAGCAGGGCACGGGCGTGCCCCATGTCGATCTCCTTCTTCTGCAGTCCCATCTGCACCTGTGCCGGGAGCTTCAGCAGGCGCAGGTAGTTGGCGATGGCGGCGCGGCTCTTTCCGACACGCTCCGCCACACGCTCCTGCGTCATGCCGCTCTTCTCGAGCAGATGCTCGTAGGCAAGGGCGATTTCGATGGCGTTCAGATCCTCGCGCTGGATGTTCTCCACCAGCGCCAGTTCCATCACGCTCTCGTCCTTGATGGTGCGGATGTAGGCGGGGATGGCGGTCAGGCCTGCCAGCTGGCTGGCCCGCCACCGGCGTTCTCCGGCGATGATCTGAAACCGGTTCTCGTCGGTCTGCCGGAGCGTGATGGGCTGGACGAGTCCCAGTTCGCGGATGCTGTTTGCCAGTTCCTCCAGGGCGACGGGATCGAACTCCCGCCGCGGCTGGTTGGGATTGGCTTCTATCTGGTCCAGGGCTACCTCGTTGATGGTAGAGCTGCCCTGTGTGCTGACTGATTCTGTCGAGATCAATGCGTCCAGGCCGCGCCCGAGGGCGTTGGTCTTCGCATTGCGGTTGTATTTCTTGTGTACGGCCATGTGTTCTTTTGATTGGTGGGTAGGCGGGGATGGGCGAGAATAAGCGATGATAAAAGGACCGGGGGGCTTGGATTCTGCTGCCTGCCCTTGGCTTTACCTTGATTCCTTGTTCTTTTCGATGATTTCCTTTGCCAGGCAGAGGTGGTTCTTGGCTCCCGTGGAGTCGGCATCATAGAGGATGACCGGCAGGCCGTGGCTCGGGCTCTCCGAGAGCTTCACGTTGCGCTGGATGACCGCCTTGAACACCAGTTCCTGGAAATGGCGTTTCACCTCGTCGTAGATCTGGCGGGCAAGGCGCAGACGGCTGTCGTACATCGTCAGCAGAAAGCCCTCGATCTCCAGCTTCGGATTCAGCTTGCTCTTGATGATCTTGATGGTGTTCAGCAGCTTGCTGATGCCCTCGAGCGCGAAATACTCGCACTGCACGGGGATGATCACGGAGTCGGCGGCCGTCAGCGCGTTGACGGTGATCAGTCCGAGCGACGGACTGCAGTCTATCAGGATGTAATCGTAGTCATCCCGGACAGAGGCGAGCAGGTCGCTCATCACCTTCTCACGGCCGTTGATCTTCAGCATCTCGATCTCGGCGCCGACGAGGTCGATGTGGCTCGGCACGATGTCCAGCCCCTCGATGTCGGTGGTGTAGATGGCATCTTTTATGTCGGCATGGTCAATGATACATTCGTAAAGCGAACAGTCCACCTCCTTGATGTCCACCCCCAGGCCGCTGGATGCGTTGGCCTGCGGATCGGCGTCAATCACCAGCACGGTCTTCTCGAGCGTCGCCAGCGAAGCCGCCAGGTTGATGGTGGTGGTCGTCTTTCCGACGCCGCCCTTCTGGTTGGCGAGTGCGATAATCTTTCCCATTTTTCTATTTAATCCAAATACGTTTATTAGGGTACAAAGATACATATTTTATACGAGACAGACAGGCTTTGTGAACCTTTTTTCGTACTTTTGCACGAGAATCAAAACAAAAATTATGAATTCCAAGAAACCGCTCATACTTATCTCCAACGACGACGGATACCACTCCAACGGCATCCGCACCCTCGTCTCCTTCCTCTCCGACTTCGCCGACATCGTCGTCTGCGCCCCGGAGGCCGCCCGCTCCGGCTTCTCGTGCGCCTTCTCCGTCGTCGACTATCTGCTGCTGAAGAGGCGGCACAACATCCCGGACTGCGAGGTGTGGTCGTGTACGGGGACTCCTGTCGACTGCGTGAAGCTGGCGCTGGACCAGATCTTTACCGGACGGAAGCCCGACCTCATCCTCGGCGGCATCAACCACGGCGACAACTCCTCGGTGAACAACCATTACAGCGGGACGATGGGCATCGCATACGAGGGCTGCATGAAGTACATCCCCTCCATCGCCTTCTCGAGCTGCGACTACGACCCCGGCGCCGACCTCTCCTACCTGCGCGGCTACGTGCGGCGGATCGTCAGCAAGGTGCTTGCCGAAGGACTGCCGAAAGGGGTCTGCCTGAACGTGAACTTCCCCAAGGCGGAACCGTTCGCCGGGCTGAAGGTCTGCCGCATGGGGTTCGGCAGCTGGACCAACGAAGTGGTGACGTGCAGGCATCCCCGCGGGTTCGACTATTACTGGATGACGGGACACTACCGGAACGACGAGCCGGAAGCGACCGACATCGACCGCTGGGCACTGGAGCACGGCTATGTCGCCGTCACGCCGACGAAGATCGACGTGACCGACTTCGAGGCGCTCGGCAGGATGAAAACATGGGAAACCCTTTAAACCACTGATGCGATGAAGTATTACCTGATAGCCGGCGAAGCCTCCGGCGACCTGCACGCCTCACGGCTCATGCAGTCGCTCCGGCTGTACGACCCGGAGGCGGAGTTCCGCTTCTTCGGGGGCGACCTGATGACGAAAGCCGGGGGGACCCGGGTGAAGCATTACCGTGAACTGGCCTACATGGGATTCGTCCCGGTGCTGCTGCACCTGCCCGCCATCTTCAGGAACATGAAGATGTGCAAGGAGGACATCGTGCGGTGGAAGCCGGACGTCGTCATCCTCGTCGACTACCCGGGCTTCAACCTCAGCATCGCCAAATTCGTCAGGAAGCGCACGGCGATACCCGTCTATTACTACATCTCGCCGAAGATATGGGCCTGGAAGGAGTGGCGCATCAAGGCCATCCGGCGCGACGTGAAGGAGCTGTTCTCCATCCTGCCGTTTGAAGTGCCTTTCTATGAGCAGAAACACCACTGCAAGATACACTACGTCGGCAATCCCACCGCCGAGGAGATAGACAACTTCCGCCACGTCTATACGGAGACGAAGGATGAGTTCTGCCGGCGCAACGGCCTGTCCGCCAAGCCCGTCATCGCCCTCCTGGCAGGAAGCAGGAAGCAGGAGATAAAGGACAACCTGCCTGCTATGCTCGAGGCGGCCCGCCACTTCGCCGACTACCAGATGGTGGTGGCGGCGGCACCGTCCATCGGCGAAGCCTACTACCGGAAGTTCATGGGACAGACCGAGGCGAAGATGGTGCAGATGCAGACCTACGAACTTCTCGCCCACGCCACCGCCGCCCTCGTCACCAGCGGTACGGCGACGCTGGAGACCGCCCTGCTGGACGTCCCGCAGGTGGTGTGCTACGAGACACCGGTGCCGAAGCTCATCCGCTTCGCCTTCCGGCACATCATCAAGGTGCGGTTCATCTCGCTCGTCAACCTCATTGCCGACAGGGAGATCGTGCAGGAACTTCTTGCCGACCGCTTCTCCATCCGCAACATCGCCAACGAACTTTACCGCATTCTCCCCGGACAGCCCGGACGGGACCGCATGCTTGCCGGATACCGGCTCGTACGCGAGCGGCTGGGCGACGAGGTGGCACCGGACAATGCGGCGAGGATCATGGTGGAACTGCTGTCGGGCAGACAGGCGGAAGAACGGAGGGAATGAGCCGGCGGAAAGCGGTCTGACGGGGGCGTTCCGCCTTTCCTGGCCGTTCCAGACAAGGTCACACCGGTGCGGCGCCGTCCCCCCGATCCGGCCGGAACAAGAAACGGATCTGCTGCCACTCCCGGCATGCACCGCCAGCCCACAGTGCGCTGTATGTCAGCCGACTGCCGGGAATGTCAGGAATGACGGCAGACCGTTTCAGAACTTATTGCCGTTCCTAAGCGGATGTCAGGAGGATTCTTTACGGCACCTTCCAGGCAGGCTGCGCCGTGCTTCCCCTCATACGCATGACAGGACTTCCTGCCGGAAGACGGCCTCACCCGTAGAGGATGTGCCATCACTCAGGATCCAGAAAAGCCCCCCTTCCTGCTGGCAGCTTTCCCCCATAAACATCAAAACCACCGCTATCATCGAGTTGTCAGCTCTTTGATAGCGGTTTTTCTTTTCACATGACAGCCGCTCTCGGTCGGAATCGGGTGCTGACCCCTCCCGTCTTTTCCATCGGACTTTGTTTCACACGGATACACGGAGGCACGGAGAGGAGAGAACGTGGAGGGTCCTGGAGAGAAGAGGATGGAGAGCGGAGAGAGAACTTGAAGAAAACGGAGAGAGAGAACTTGAAGAGAACAGAGAAGACAGAGGATGAATTGATTAAACTACTGCCCACTTGGAGGAAGGCTAAGAGAACAGAGAAGACAGAAAGGGAACGCATCAGACCCCTCCGGAGAAGGAGAGAAAGGGAGGAGAGAGAAAGAAAAAGGGAAAGATCCGGCATCCTGTCTCCGAACGGGAACAGCCTGTGCAGGGGGCTTTTCCGGCAGTCTGAAGAGATAGGCAGGTGTCTGTAATGAAAGCTGTTATCCCTTCATGGAGGACTGTTCCGACACCTCCGGAGAGAATCCGGACACAAAGAAGCAGGAAAAGAAAAATGAAGGAAAATCGCCTTTCATCCTGTTTTTTCCGCCGAAAAACTTGCAGGTATCAAATAATCGTCCTACATTTGCAGTGTAATATCAAAACAGTACACATATACTGACTGTCCGAAAGAGAACAGACAAGCAACAGAAACAAGACCCTTAAAAGAAAAAGCCAAATGATTCAAGCAAACAACCTCACCTTCGGCTACCGGGGAAGCAAGCACAACGTGTTTGACGGCCTCAGCCTCCGGCTCGACGAAAGCCGCATCTACGGCCTGCTGGGCAAGAACGGAATGGGCAAGAGCACACTGCTCTACCTGACAGCAGGACTTCTGAAGCCGCAGAAAGGCAGCATCACCGTAAACGGATTCGACGCCGGCCGCCGCCATCCGGAAATGCTCCAGGAACTGTATCTCGTGCCCGAGGAATACGACCTCCCCGACATGAGCCTCGAAAGCTACACGAAAATCCACGAGGATTTCTATCCCCGCTTCAGCCGGGAGATCCTCCGGAAATGCCTGTCCGACTTCGAGATGCCGGGGGAAGTAGACATGAAACAGCTCTCCATGGGACAGAAGAAGAAGGTCTACATGAGCTTCGCCCTCGCCACAGGCTGCCGGCTGCTCCTGATGGACGAACCGACCAACGGCCTGGACATCCCCTCCAAGGCGGGCTTCCGGAAGGTCGTCGCCGGCAACATGGCCGACGGCTCGTCGCTCATCATCTCCACCCATCAGGTACACGACATCGAGCAGCTGCTGGACCATATCCTCATCCTCGACAACTCCCGGCTGCTGCTCGACGCATCGACGGAGGAGGTCATGGAGACTTACAGCTTCGGCATCCGGCAGCCCGCCGAGATGGACGACACCGTGCTCTATGCCGAGCCGTCCGTACAAGGCAATCATGTCATCACGCGCCGCAGAGAGGGCGACGGCGAGACCGTCATCAACCTAGAACTGCTGTTCAACGCCGTGACATCAGGTAAACTAAAATAGAACTAAGGAGGACATTATTATGAAGAAACCATCCACCAAGACCATCACTGCCACTCTGTCCATCGCAGTCTGCACGCTGCTGCTCTGTTCCTGCATCATGAAGAAGCCCGACTACGGCCCGACCGTCAAGAAGACAATGACTGTCCCCAGCTTCAATAGCGTGGAACTGAACGGAAACACAGCTGTCTACTTCCTGCAAGGCAAGGAATACAGTGTCAGACTCGAAGGCAAGAAAAAGCTGCTGGACTGCATGAGAATAGGCGTGAAGAACAACGTTCTGAACGTCAACAGCACGGACGAGGCAGGCTCGAACGAAATAGTCTTCTTTGGCCATTCCCATCAGGGAGACAACACCGTCAAGGTGTACATCACCTCCCCCACCCTCACGCAGATCAGCCAGGACGGAAACGGCCTGCTGGTCTTCCCCGATTCCGTCACGCTCGACAGGCTCAGTCTCAACATTGATGGAAACTCTGCCGTCAAGGTACACCGGATGAAAGTGGGACAGCTCGACATGGAACTCTCGGGCAATGCAGGCGTGAAATTCAAGAATCTCACCGCTCGCCGTGCAACCTTCGACATCAGCGGCAACGCCGGAATGGAGATAAACTTCAACCGGGCAGACACCGCGTCCTTCGACGTGTCGGGCAATGCCGGCATCAAACTCACGGGTACGACACGCCTGCCTGTACGGCAGAACGTGACCGGAAACGGCGGAATCACAGACCACACAACAAGAACGAAATAAAGAACAAGGAGGGAAAAACATGAAAAAGTTTGATTTAAACCGCTTCGGGAAAGTGATGAGCCGTCTCATCCTCGTGCGACGTCGCTCACTGACCAATACATTCTCTGGCTTTGCCATTACTTTCTTCATCATCGCCATGCTGAACAGCCAGCCCTTTTACTGGACGGCCCTTTCACATGAAGAGATGGCATGGAATCTCGCAGGCGCACAGAACTTCATCGGCATCATCTGCCTTGTGGCATTCTTCGTCATCGCCACAATGGTCATCAAGGATCTGTCAGCCCGGCAGTCACGCCTCAACGAGATGATGCTCCCTGCCACAAACCTTGAGAAGTTCCTCGCACGGGTCCTGCTCGTAACCATCGCCTTTCCTGCTGTCATCATGGCGGCATTCCTTGCAGCAGACTGTGCGCAGCAGCTTCTCAACATGATGATCCACCACGGTGGAAGAGCCTCCCTCATCGGTGCGTTCTCCCAATTCCCAATGATGAACACGGGTCCCACGCCACTATGGGCAAAGCTGGAGGCCATGCTGCTGTCCAATGCCTTTGCCGTCTTAGGCGGTATGCTCTTTCGCAAGACGGCTTGGCTGAAGACCGTGGCGGCAATGACAATCATCGCAATTTCAGTTTTGGCAGGCATTACGCTTTTCGCTTTCCTGATACAAACCAATACCGATTACGTTGTGTATCTACCAGACACACTGTGGTGCCACATCATCAACAACATCGTCTGCTGGGCATTAATCATACTGATGTATTGGGGCTCGTACAAACTCTATACACGTATGCAAGTGATCAATAACCGCTGGATAAACATTTGAACATGATAAAATTCGAGGATAACAAGGCAATATACGAACAGATGGCCGACCGCCTATGCGACGAGATCATTGCCGGAACCTATAAAGCCGACGACCGCATACCGTCTGTCCGGGAGTATGCCGTCATGCTGCAGGTGAACACCAACACCGCCGTGAAGTCATACGAGCTGCTTGCCCGTGAGGGAATCATCTACATCCGGCGCGGACTGGGCTACTACGTCTCGGACGGTGCAAGGAAGCAGATCATGACTGTACGGCGGAAGGTCTTTCTCACCCGGACACTCCCTTCCCTCTTCCGTGAAATGAATCTCTTGGGAATCACCATGGAAGAGATTGAGGAGGAGTGGACAAAACTTCAACGGCAGTAACGATCTTATTCAGAAACAGACTCAGAAGCCAAAAGAGCTGGACCGATATGTAGTTCGCCATAAAAAACATCGGTCTACCTCCTTTGGCTTCTTTGTCATTCCGATTTCTCACAGACGTACGACGACAGCAAACGGCTATCTGTTGTCCTGCAACAGTTCGAGCAGCTCCTCCTGCGTCATGGCGTGCGAGATGTCGGTTCCTTCGAGGAGCGAATCGGAAAGATTGCGCTTCGTCCGGTGCAGCCGGAGGATCTTCTCCTCGATGGTGTGCTGGCTGATCAGATGATAGACCGTCACATTCTGTTTCTGACCGATGCGGTAGGCACGGTCGGTAGCCTGCTGTTCGATAGCCGGATTCCACCAGGGATCAAGGTGGATGACGTAGTTCGCCCCCGTGAGATTCAGTCCGAGTCCGCCCGCTTTCAGACTGATCAGGAAGAAGGGACACTTGCCCGTCTGGAAGTCCTTCACCAGCTTTTCGCGCATAGCCATCGGCGTGCTGCCGTCAAGGTAGAGATAAGACAGCTTCGCCTTGTCCATAGCCTGCTTCACTTCCTCGAAGAAACTCGTGAACTGGCTGAAGACAAGGGCGCGGTTGCCGCTGTCGTCAAGGCTCTCAGCCAGGTCGATGAAAGCAAGCACCTTGCTGCTGGGGAGTTTCCATTTCCTGTCGACCAGCGAACAGCTGCACGCCATCTGGCGAAGGCGGGTGATCTCCGCCAGCGTACTCATCTTGTCGCCGACATTGGCACGCACCCTTTCTTCCGTTTCACGCCTGCGGACTTCATACATGGCCATTTCGTCAGACGACAATTCAACAGGCAGTTTGATTTCATTCTTCTCCGGCAGCTCATCGATGACCTCGCTCTTCGTTCTCCGCAGCAGGAAGGGTGAAATCAGTTTACGGAGCTGACTCTGCCGGTTCTTGTCGTTGTCACCCTCGATAGGCAGGATAAACTTCTTTTTGAACTGCTCGGCACTTCCCAGAAGTCCGGGATTGATGAACTGGAAGAGGTTCCACAGCTCTGCCAGATGGTTCTGGATAGGCGTACCCGTCAGTATCACCCTGCGCTGCGCCTGCAGCCGCATGGCCGCCTTCGACATCTTCGTATTGGCATTCTTGATGGTATGCGCCTCGTCCAGACAGACAACATTCCATTCACGGGCAGTGAGGTCTTCCTGCTGGATGTTCAGCAAGGCATACGTTATGATGATGATGTCGCCTGCCTTGGCTCCCTTTATGTCCTTGGAACGGTCCTCGCTCTGATTGAGTACCGTTACATTCAAAGTCGGTGCGAAACGCCGGAGTTCATTGCACCAGTTAGGTACGACCGATGCCGGAGCAACAATCAGCGATGCCCCTTTTTCCTGTTGTTCAAGCAGAAGGGCTGTTGTCTGGACGGTCTTACCCAGTCCCATGTCATCTGCCAGACAGACACCGGCACCCCATGCTGTCAGTTTCGACATCCATTCAAATCCCGCCTCCTGATAGTCGCGCAGCTGTGCCTGCAACGTCTTGGGAACGACGGGGACCTGCCTGCTGCTCTCCTCAATACGACGGCGTAATGTATCAACGGCCTCGTTGCACCGGATGTCCAGGGTCTCATCGTCCAGCAGGTCGCCCAACAGCGACACGGCCGTCGGGGCCATCTGCAGATGTGAACGGCTCTCGTTTGTCACTGTATCGAGACGTTTCAGAATGCGCGAGAGCTGGCTGCTGATGGTGATGAATTCATTGTCGCCGATGCGGATATACTTCTGCCGGGCATTCTGGTGCATCAGGTCGAGCAGTTTCTGCAGCGAGAGGACCTGTCCATCGCTGATTTCGACATCGCCCTCCACCTCAAACCAGTTGTTCTTCGGATTGACGGTAATATGTGCCGCACTGCTGCTGACAGACGGATGGCAGGTTATCCTGCACCCTTCGGCCCACTCCATCACACAGACATCTTCGTGTTCCTTGCACCACTGGATGAAAGGGAGCATCGTCCGGATAGGGAGTGTCAACGATTCGGCAATACTCTCCGGCATCCATTCCTCCTCTTCAAAGAAGTCCAGTTCAGACAATCCCCTGCTGATTTCCTTCATGTTCTTCCGTTCCTGCTTCAGGTTGCGTACCAGCTGGAATTTCTTTCCGTCCCGTTCGGCAATTGCTGTAATGTTTCCTTTCCCCGGGACAAAGGCGAGGCTGTCTGAGGCACGGACAGAAGCTGTAAGCTGAAAGCTGCTGTCCGCTGCGGAGACAACACGGAGGACGATGCAGGGCTGCACATCAGCACGCTCCAGAGTGCCGAGTTCCGCCACCATATTGGAATGTATCTCGGTCTTCCCGCCGATTTCCGTAATCAGCTGGATGAGCAGCGGCTCGGCCTCAGCCGGATAAACCTTCTGCGCAAGAATATTCTTATAAGTCTTGTATTCAAAGGCTGAAGGGATAAACACGGAATAGTCTGTTTCCGTATTCTTTCTGTAGAAGAAGGACCCTTTTTCGCCTTTCTCCAGTTCTTCGACATTCGTTGAGACACCGAAGGAACCGTCCTTCCTCTTGTCGATGATCAGATAGGGCTTCTCGTAGTGGACCGTCACCGGATGCAGGTCGTAAGTAGTCCCTGTGTAAACATGGTCGCAGTCGACGAAGAGATAGATATACTTGTCAACATAAATATTGTATTCCCACAGGGAAACACTTTCTTTGATATGCTGGTCTACGGAATCCAGACAGGGATCATTGAGATTGAGCAGTTCGCGAACCGACAGTTCTTTTCCTACGGACCAGGCACCGTTCTTCAGCCTTCGTTTAAGAATCGGAACTATTATGCCATAACGGATAAGATACGCCAGCATTGACTCACGATCATCACTTTTCCCCTTGTCGCCATCTTCACGGCTCTCTGCAATGAGTGTTTCCAACCGGAGCTGCCATACCGACTTTATCTCCAGCCGGCCAAGCACAGATGCTCCTCCAAATTTCTTCTGCAGCTCCCCCGCATAGGACTTGTCTTCCGCAACTTCCACCTCATGCTTCAGGTAAGCCCAGTTCGGCTTCTCAAGAGGTCTGGACACGCTGTCAGAGAGAATGCCAAGACGGCGGTACAGCCTCCAGGTCAACCAGAGTACCATCCGCATATCTGCATTTTCAAAAAGCTTCTCATAGGCCTGCTTGGGAATCTCCGGGTCTGACTTGTCACAGAAATAAGCTTTCAACGGTGATACCAGGAAATAAGTCGGCGAATAAAAGCTTTCGCCATTCCGTTTTATCATCGTCTCGACTTTTTTCAAGGAAGTCTCTGTATTGGTCAGGATGGAGGCGAGTGCGAAATAATAATTTGAAATGGGATTTATGAAGATGCCTTTCTGGGGAGCAACCTTGTTGTTCACCGTCATCGCCTTGGTGTAGAGCTTGTAAGCCAAAGCATTGTCGCCTTTATACAAAGCGTCAATGGCTGCTATCTGGAGACTGAAAGGATTGACAATGGACTTATGAAGATCGATGCAGAATTCACCGGTCCCCAAATAATAATAGAATGCGAAAACGGATTCCAGGGTGCGCTTCTGAAGCAGCGTATTCTTCCTGGAGTCTGATACAAGACCTTTCAGATAAGCCCAGTCAATCTCCTTATCCTGTATCAAAGCTTCACCGAGAGAGAGATTCAGAATTCCGGAGAACACATCGTCAGAAACAGACTGGAAGAACGAAGCATACTCCTTGTCACAAAGCAGGGCGGAACAGCTTCTGCAAAAATCATCAACAGTCTGCCCATAAGTCGACTCTATCGCCTCCGGTTCGGTCGGCGCAGCAAAATAAGCTGTCAGACGGACCAGCGATGCCGGTTTACCATATCTATGTTCTGCATTATAAGCGGAACGGATGCTGGTCAACAGCCTTTTGTTTTCCGCCTTGAAAAGACTGATGACAGCCGGTATCACCATTTCCTTCCCTATCTGGTAGACCTTAGGACCATTGTAATAGTATTTAAGTTCTTCCCGTAAGACTTTCTTTTTCCTCAACGAAACAAAGACCTGCTCAAAGAGAGCCGGGGACATTATCTTGGCTGACAGCTTCTTAAGCTGGCCTTCTGTAAGCTTGTCACTATAAAAATAAGCCATCAGCATAAGAAGCGCACGCTCATTGGAAGAAAGGGAAGAGAACGGTAACATGGGAGTTAAAAAAAATATGATGGTACTTTAAGCAAAGAAAGACAAGGCCGGATTCACGAAAGGAGCACTGTTCCTGCCTTCATTCCTGCAAACAGATGTCATACCGACGCCCGGGAACACGATTCCCGATGCCTGGGAACAGAAGTCCCGATGCCTGGGAACAGGAATCCCAAGCCTTGGGAACGGGTGTCTCAATGTCTGGTAGGATACGTTATGTGCAGAGACTGATGAAAGACAACGCCTATGCCATTCATGGATGGATGCCTGACTACTGTTCCATATAGGAAGAAAGCGCACGGAACCATCCGACACAAAACGGCAGGACAGACAGGTTGTCTGCCCTGCAGAATTGACATTCCCGACACGCTCCGTGCGCTTATTTCGTCTGTGCCGAGATGGCCTCCTTGATCAGTCCCTCCAGCTCCTCGGCCAGTTCGGGATTGTCCTTGATCATCGTCTTGGTGGCATCACGGCCCTGGGCGAGCTTCGTGTCCTTATAGCTGAACCAGCTGCCGCTCTTCTTGATGATGCCGTACTGCACGCCCAGATCGACGATCTCGCCGATCTTCGAGATGCCCTCGCCGAAGGTGATCTCGAACTCCGCCTTGCGGAAAGGCGGTGCCACCTTGTTCTTCACGACCTTTACACGCACCTGGTTGCCGATCACCTGATCGCCGTCCTTGATGGACGTGACACGGCGGATATCAAGGCGTACAGAACTGTAAAACTTCAGGGCGTTGCCACCCGTTGTTGTCTCTGGGTTACCGAACATCACACCAATCTTCTCACGCAACTGGTTGATGAAGATGCAACAGGTGTTGGTCTTCGAGATGGTGGAGGTGAGTTTCCGCAGGGCCTGACTCATCAAGCGTGCCTGCAGACCGACAGCAGAGTCGCCCATGTCGCCTTCGATCTCCTTCTTCGGCGTGAGGGCCGCCACGGAGTCGATTACAAGAATGTCGATGGCGGAGGAGCGGATCAGCTGGTCGGCAATCTCCAGAGCCTGTTCGCCGTTGTCAGGCTGCGAAATCCAGAGGTTGTCCACATCCACGCCGAGCTTCTCCGCATAGAAACGGTCGAAGGCATGCTCGGCATCGATGAAGGCGGCGATGCCGCCCTGCTTCTGCGCCTCGGCGATGGCATGGATGGCGAGGGTGGTCTTACCGGAACTCTCCGGACCGAAGATCTCGATGATGCGGCCACGCGGATAACCGCCCACGCCGAGTGCGGTATCAAGGGCCACACTGCCCGTAGGGATGACCTCTACCTGCTCTATCTGTTCATCGCCCATCCGCATGATGGACCCTTTCCCAAAGTCTTTCTCTATCTTGGACATCGCGGCCTGCAAGGCTTTCAGTTTTCCCTCAGCAGCTGATGCAGCGCCTGTATCTTCTTTTGCCATATACTATATATCTCGTTTTTGATTGATAAAACATTATTTCTTCTTTCTGCTTTTTGGATAGGGCAAAACCTCTGCTAAGGTCTTGACAACCCTGACTGCAAAATCAGACCTTGAAACATCTAAAACGTAGTGTTCCTTGGCACCTTCGTAGGGGAATCCACGTTCGGCAGACAGCATCATCGGCTTGATCGCCTCGTGTTCTTTCACGTAAGGTATATTGTCGCAGGCTGTAATGACGGGCTTTTCGTCAACATAAATGATGTAATCGCCAAACATTTTCCTGTATCTCACAGTCCCTGCCGCAGCTATCTGACTGCAGACAAATTCGATAAAATCCAAAGAGCAAGCCATCTTCTTATAGTTCTAAATCACCGCCGAACACTTCATGCCAAGGCAGGCCCTGCTTATTGAGCACCTCCAGGAACGGATCCGGATCGAAGTCTTCCACGTTCCAAACACCCGGCTTGCACCACAGTCCCTTGAAGAACATCATTGCACCAGCCATTGCCGGCACGCCTGTCGTATAGCTCACGCCCTGCATACCTGTCTCATTATAGGCATCCTGATGCTTACAGTTGTTATAGATGTAATAAGTCTGTTCCTTGCCATCCTTGATACCACGAATACGGCAGCCGATGGAGGTCTCGCCGTCGTAGTTCTCGCCGAGGTCCTGCGGGTTAGGCAACACCGCCTTCAGGAACTGCAGAGGCACGATCTTCACCTTCGCCGTCTTGCCGGAGCCGTCAGCCAACGGTGCTTCGTATTCAATCTCGTCGATACGGCTCATGCCGAGGTTCTGGATGCAGTCGAGGTAAGTAAGGTACTGCTTGCCGAATGTCATCCAGAAGCGGGCACGCTTGATAGTAGGATAATTCTTCACCAGTGACTCCAGCTCCTCGTGGTGCATGAGATAAGAGTCACGGGGGCCGATGTTCGGATAGGTCAGATCCTGATGCACAGCCAATGGCTCTGTCTCAATCCATTTTCCATTCTCATAGTAAAGTCCCTTCTGAGTGATTTCACGGATATTGATCTCCGGATTGAAATTCGTGGCGAACGCCTTGTGGTGATTGCCGGCGTTGCAGTCAACAATATCGAGATAGTGAATCTCATCAAAGTGATGCTTTGCTGCGTATGCAGTATAAGCCTGCGAAACACCCGGATCGAAACCGCAGCCGAGGATAGCCGTCAGACCCGCCTTCTCGAACCGGTCCTTGTAAGCCCACTGCCAGCTGTATTCGAAGTGCGCTTCGTCCTTCGGCTCGTAGTTGGCGGTGTCGAGATAGTTGCAGCCGCAGGCCAGACAGGCGTCCATGATCGTCAGGTCCTGGTAAGGCAGAGCGAGATTGATCACCAGCTCGGGCTTGAAGTCGCTGAACAATGACTTCAGCTGCTCCACGTCGTCCGCATCCACCTGTGCGGTCTTGATGTCGGCCTTGTAGCCCTTGTCATGGATGGCCTTGACCAGTGCGTCGCACTTTTCCTTGCGGCGGCTGGCAATCATGAACTCCGTAAACACGTCCCGGTTCTGGACGATCTTGAAAGCGGCTACGGTGGCCACACCACCTGCACCGATCATTAAAACTTTTCCCATTTATCTTACTTGTTATTTTATCTTACCGTCTATTTCTGAAGAAGAGATGCCCATTGAATTCAGAAGCGAATACCCCAGAATCTGCTGCCTGAAGTTGCCGCCCTCGACAGGCTGCATGGCAAAGAGCGTGACATGCTTCAGCTCATCATCGACCTCCTCAAAGATTCTCTTAATGGAATGCAGCAGGGAGCTGTCCTCTGCATCCGGCACGACCATGATGCGTTTCACCTCCTCATGACTGCAAAGGACATTCAGCAGATCGAGCAGGACAGCCTCCTTCCCGCTCTCTTCATGTCCCGTGGCAATGGCGTTGATGATGAACTCGCCGAGACGGGCGTCCCTGAAAGCCTGTCCGTTCAGTTCCTTCTCATAGTCGGACGGGGCGAAGTTCTCCAGCTTCAGGTGCTTCCTGTCGTGCAGCAGAACCACCTGCGTCTCGTGGTCACCGGGCTTCAGCCGTCCGTCAAGAGCGATGTCAACAGCCCACTGACTAAAGTCGGCGGCAGGAATCCGACGGTCCAGCATCCGCTCAAAGTTCACGATGAGGTCGAAAGCGACATGGTCTATATAATCACCGTCTGCGATGATGATGTTTTCACTCCAACGTATATTCTGTGCCTGCTGTGCATTCATAGCCACAAAGATACACTAAATCAAGCGAACTGCAAAATAAATGCAGCCGTTTTTGATTCCATGCAGGAGGAGAAAAACGGAGTCTGAGGCCGGCGGACCGGAGAGACGGAGCGCAGGCCGGCGATTCAAGGCCAACAGGCGGGAAGGCAGGAACAGTCGGCAGGCAGAGGGACAGGGGCAGCAGACAGAGATATTGGAAAATCCATACGGGCGTGCGTTTCATCGGCATCCGTCCTTACGCAGAGCCTCCTCCGCAGGCGGATCCGCCCACAGGGCGGCAGAAAAAAGGGTCTTTCGTTCAATGCGTGGATGCTTTCCATATAGCGTTAACGGAAGAACCGAAGTGGTTCATTCAACAAAAACATGGCCAGACCGACAACTGCCTGTTCTGTCATCATCACCTGATACAAAGACCTTTTCATTTTGATACGTTGAAAAGACAGATAAGGTTTTGAAAAACCATTACATAATTTCAGACAAATCATCTGCAAATATAAAGAACACGTGCAAAGAGCAGATTTGTAACCAGCAGTCAATCAACTGGTTATTAAGCCATTCGTAAAAGGTGCCTGATTGGACTTCAAAAGGGCGTTGGTAACACGCTGAAAGGGCATCTGCTGCAAGTCAATCAGGCATCTTTCAGGAGCCAGAAGAGCATGTGTCAGCTTTGGACCGCATAAAAATGTTTACAAACACCGATGATATGAGAATAAGTTGTTTGTAGAAGTCGGAAAGACATGCTGACGGACAGACATCGTATCTGTTTGTCTTTTTCCGGTATTTTATCTTGCAGTTTATCCTGTCTTTTAAGACTGTCTGATTCTGGACAGTCATACCCTGCAAGGGCATAAGCCTTTATCCTGTTTCCAATCTACGCATTTAACGGAAGAACCGAAAAAAGGCGACGGTCATTGCGACCATCGCCCTCCTATCAATGATTGTTTCAGATAATTACATTCCCAGTGCCTTCTTGGCATCCACGTTGTCAGGGTTCACCTTCAGCACCTTGTTGAAATACTGGTCAGCAAGCTCTTTGTTGCCCTTCTTCGAATAGTAGTAGCCGAGGCCGTAGTACACGCTCTCCAGATAGCTCTTGCTGTCCTCATCGAGCTTGGGCTTCTTCTCCTCATAGGCAGCCACCTTCTGATAGATCTCAGCCACCTTGTCCGGGTCGTTCATGAGCTGTGCCACATTCGCCTGGTTCAGCCATACCCAGTCGGAGATAGACGGGAACTTCTCGACCATCTGCTCGTAGACATCCAGCGCCTTCGCCAGGACGGCATTCTTCTCGTCACGGTCCGTCAGAGCCTCCGCCTTCGTCACGTACGTGTTGGCAAGCGTCGCCCAGTCGTTGTTGGTAGCCTTCCTGCTCTTGGAGAGATACTCCTGCTGCACCTCGAGCGACTTGTCCTCATTGCCCTGTGCGGCATAGATGGCAGCCAGCGTCTTCAGAGGCTCCACGTTCTTCGGGTCGACCTCGAGCGCCTTGTTGACCGTGCTGACGGCCTCGTCATACTGCTGCGCACCGCAGAGCGCCTTGGCATAGACATCATAGTCGTTGGCGACCTTCTTGCCCGTACCGGCGAAGACCACCTTTCCGTAGCTGATGGCAGAAGGATAATCCTTCAGTTCGACCGACGCCATCATGGCGATACGGCTGAGGTATTCGCTGTTCGGGAACTTCTGCAGACCCTTCTTCATGACATCCAATGCCTTCTGGTAGTTCTTCGTGATGTAGGCGGCGAAACCGTAGTTGTAGAAGTTGTCCTCGGACATATAGGCAGGATTCCCCTTGTCATACCATGCGAGCGCCTCCTTGTACTTGCCGTCGCTGAGCATGATCTCCGCCGCCGTCGCCTCAACCGGGTAATCCGGCTTCACCTTGCGGAGCTCTTCGAGCTTGGCGACAGCCACCTTGGAGTTTACATGGCGGTAGACCTTCGCATAACGCTCGTAGGCCGCAACGTTCTGCGGGTCGAGGCTGATGGCGGTCTGGTACTGCTGTGCGGCGGCGCCGGCGTTGCCGATGGAGTCCTGGAGAGCCGCGATGTCGCCCAGGAGGACATACCCCAGACTTCCGTTGAACTTCTTGTTGTTCACCACGCTGTTGGCAATATCGGTCGCAGCGGTGAAATTGTGCTGCAGCAGATAGACGTTGCCCAGTGCGACGATCGCCTCTTCACTTTTCTTGAAGGTCTTCTGATACTCCTTGATGAGATCCTTGGCCGCCTTCGGGTCGTTCGGTGCGGCCTGGATGGCAGCGGTGATGGGTTTCAGTGCCTCGGCATAGTTGACTTCCTGTGCCGTTGCCGGCGCAGACATTGCCAACATCAATGCTCCGGCGATAAGATATTTCTTTGTATTCATAATTCTCGTTCTTTAAAGGGTTACTTTCTGTGAGGGGATGGGTGCTAATAGGTGATGATAAGCTGGGATGGGCGGAGAAAAGCGATGATAAGCGGAAATGGCAGGGAGAGAAGAGACTCCGGAGCTGTGACCGCTCCTTTGTGACCGCCGCTTTCATGCCTGCCGGATGCCGCCTGCCAGCGCTATTCCGTCTTCACCTCCACTTCCCGGATGTTGATCTCTCCCCGGTAAGGCAGCAGACCCGCCTTGAAGATGATCTTCTGTCCGATCGGATTGGTGACGAAATTGGCAAAAGCCCACGGCAGCGCCTTGTGGGGATCGGCAACGATGGCATAGATCGTCCTGACGAACGGGTATCTGCCGTCGAGCAGGTAAGCCTGATAGGGCTGCCAGCTGTTGCCGGGCTGTGCGACGGTGGTCTTAGAGATGCCTACCACCGTGATGTTCTTCTTGAATGTGGTGTTCGTGGAGTCGCGGTGGTCGTTCAACCAGTTGGATCCGATGACACCTATCGCATTGGGAGTCTTGTGAACATAGTCGATGACCGCCTTGCTGCTGCTGGCCGCGACGATGTTCGCGCTCTTGATGTTCTTTCCGCCTAAGATGGAATCGACGACATAATGCAGCGTCGCCGAAGCCCTGTTGTCGAAGACGACTTCGATGTCGCCCCGGCCGCTCTTCGGATCCAGCTGTTTCCATCGTGCAATCTGTCCGCTGAGAATCTTCTTCACGTCGCCGACCGTGATGCAGGAATCGCTGTTGGCACGGTTCACGATGAAGGCGATCCCGTCATATCCTATCGGGAATACCTCCGGAATAGGACCTTTCCCCCGTAACATGGCATCCTCTCCCTTCGTCAGCTTGTGCGAAGTGAAGAAGAGGTTGACCTTCTGGTCGAGGATCAGTTTCATCCCCTTGTTGTCGTCCGTATAGATCGGCAGCAGGTGGGTCTGTGGATAACGGAACTGATACGTCTGCAGCAGTTCCTCGATAATAGGACTAAAACTTTCGTCAGAGGCGAACTTAATCGTCCCTGACGTCGGTGTATCTGTTCTGCCGTCCTTGGCCTTCTTCTGTCCGCAGGCGGACAGAAGGAAGCCGAGGGTCAGCATCCATCCTACTGTAATGTAGAATCTCGGTCTTTTCATATCAGTCGTGCTTTTACTGCAGCTTGAAGGTGATGGGCAGGGTGAACCAGACGTTGGCCGCCTGGCCGTTGTTCATGCCCGGGTTCCACTTCGGCATGCTGTTGACAACACGCAGCGCCTCACGGTCGAGCGACGGGTCGACGCCGCGGAGGACCTGTGCCTGGCTGACGCTTCCGTCGCGTCCGACAACGAACTTGACGATGACGCGTCCCTGGATGCCGTTTTCGGCAGCCACAGCCGGGTACTGCAGGTGCGAGCTCAGCCATGCGTTCACATTGCCCTTGAAGGACGGCATCTGCTCCGCCACGGTGAAGATCTTGTTCTCCACCTCTTCCTTGGGTTCCGGCTTCGGAGCCTCAACGACCGGCTTCTCGATCTTCGGCACAACCTGTTCGGGAGTAGCGACGGTCGTACGTGCAGCGACTTCGGTACGGTCCTCCGTACCTTCCTTGTTCTCCACGCCGACGGCTTTCGTCTCCTTGTTCATCTTGACCATAGGCGGCATTTCCTCCTTCACGTCCTTGTCGTCCTTGATGACAGGGGCAGTGAACTTGACAGTGGCACGCGTTTCAGGCACCACCTTCTCCGGTTCGATCTTCTTCTGTTCCGGTTTCGGCTGGTTCTTCTTGCGTTCCGCCTGGTCCTTCTTTGCCTGTTCGAGAGCCGCCAGCTCCATCTTGGCTGCGTAAGCGGCCTGGGCTGCCAGTTCGTCGTTGTGCTTCTTGATCTGGTAAGCCAAGTAACCACCTCCGAGGAATGCAGCACACAGCAGAATAGCCAATGCTTTGATGTTACGCTGGGAGACGGTCTTACGGAGCCTGTAGGCACCGTATTCCTTGTTCTTTCCGGCGAACACCATGTCGACCCATTTCGGATCGTATAGATCTATTTTTGCCATTGTTTCTTTCTTTAATTGTTTACGAATCAGTGATTAAGCCTTCACACCTTTCTTGGCCAGAAGAGCCTTGTCCTGGTCTGTCAGCTTGTCAATGACGTAAGTTCCAATATATGAAATCTGCATTTCATCGAGAATGTCTACCAAGTGACGATAAGAAGCCTGATCGGTCGGCTTGATGATAACGGTCATTGTCGATACCTTCTTGCCGTTGATCATACCGCTCTTGATGGCAGCGATCTCCGACTGGTAGATGCTGTCCGGATAAGCCTTCGGATCGGCCTGCTTCTTCTGGTTCAGCTCCTTGACGGCGATTTCCATGTCCTGATACGGGACTGTGATTGCCTCGCCGGTAGAAGGATCACCCACCTGCTTGTGCTGGAGAACGTACCGGATGCCTTTCGGAGTGTTGCTCCAGTCGGCGGGTTTCAGCCAGTTCGCATTGTCGTACTCGGGTTTACCGTTGCCGTAGAACATCTTGTCTCCGTCGGCGATGTAGATCGTGATGGAGTGCGACTCCTTGGCTTCGTTCTTCTTCGTATCGTCCTGCGTCTTGTCATTGCTCGGCATGGTCAGCTCCATCGTCGAAGGCTTGCTAAGCGAGGTACAGAGCATGAAGAAGGTGATGAGCAGCATCAGCATATCCACCATCGGCGTGAAGTCCACGCGCACGGTCATCTTCTTCTGCTTACTTTTCTTTTCCTTTGCCATTACTTAGCCCCTCCGTTAGCTGCCTGGGCAGCCTTTTTAGCGTCCAACTGCGTGATCATGTAGTAATGGCTCTCGTCCATGTCCTGGAGCTCGCTCATTACTTTCTTAACTGTTCCATAAGGAGAATCGGCGTCGGACTTGATGGCAAGTCTCACCTTCGGGTTCACCTGGCGGGCTGCGTTGACCCACTGCTGGAACTCCGTCATCTCCTGTCCCTGGATACTGTCGAGAGGAATACCCATCTTAGGGAGTTCTTTGCTCCGCTCTGCGGCCGGCTTTGACAGGTAGGCTGCCAGCTTGTCGAGAGGAGTACCAAATGTGGACTCTGCCACGAAAGTCTTCTTCTGTGCGGGTGTCAGGGTGGTCATCTGGTCTACGATCTGCGCCAGTTCGTTGGTGTTGTCGTAACTCAGGAACACCTGTCCTTCGCCGGTCGGCTTGCCGTCAGGTCTCTTTTCAGGACTGACGAGAATCGTCAGGACGCCGTTCTCCGGCACCTTGGTCTCGGACACGGAACCCGGGGTGTTCACCTTCACCGGCTCGTTCTTTACGAACGTTGAAGTCAGCATGAAGAAGGTAAGCAGCAGGGTCATCACGTCGGACATAGGTGTCATGTCGATCCAGACGTCACTCTTCTTAATTTTTACTTTACCCATAGCGATAAATATTTAAAGGGTCAGCAAAAATTAAGCCTCTTCCGTGTGGTTTACTTCGTATGTCTGAGCGATAGAATAACCAACCTCGTCGAGTGCGTAAGTCAACTTGTCGACCTTGTTTGAGTAGTAGTTGTAGGAAACCACTGCGCACCAGGATGTAGCGATACCGAATGCGGTGTTGATCAGGGCCTCGGAAATACCGGCAGACAGTGCGGCAGAGTCGGCGCCGCCGCCTGCGGACAGAGCGGAGAACGACTTGATCATACCGGTTACCGTACCGAGAAGACCGGTCAGCGTACCGAGGGTGACGATGGTAGCGATGATCGGGAGGTTCATCGTCAGGGTCGGCATCTCGAGCTGTGTAGCCTCCTCGTGGGCGTGCTGGATCTTGGATACCTTCTGTGCCTTCTTCAGGTTAGCGTTGGCACCTGTCTCCATGTCCTTGTAAGCGTTCAGGGAAGCCTTCACCACGTTTGCCACAGAACCCTTCTGCTTGTCGCAGAGCTGGTTGGCCTTGGCGAGGTCGTTGGCGTTGAGAGCTGCCTTGATGTTTGCAACGAACTTGGGAAGCGCACCCTTGCCGAAAGCGGTCTTCAGCGCCAGCCAGCGCTCGATGGACATAGCCAGCACGGTGAGCAGGAGGGTGTGGATGACCGGAACGACAACGCCGCCCTTGAAGATGGTACCCCATACGTCAGCCGGTGTCTCGTTGGTACCCGGATCCTGGAAGTGCATGTCGTTGCCGAACCATGTGAAGAACAGTACGAACGCAACGATGGCGCAAACGACGATGATCCAGAATGCACCTCTAACTCCTGTGAAGCCCTCGGACTTTTTCTTCGGGGCTGCTTTTTGTTGTGTAGTTGCCATAATTTGATGAAATTTTTAATTTTAGGTTATTAATGAATTAAATTGTTAATATCTTTCTGATTCTTAAGTGTTTGTAAACAGACACGCTACGGCACACCGCCGGAAAGGGGGTCTTATCTCCGCAAAGATAGCAATTAAAAGAAAATTATAGGTACGATTAATAACATTTAACAATCGTGGTTGTATAGTTTTTGCCTGTACTTCCTTACAATTTGCTTTTCCGTTCTCATTCCAGCCTTGAGAGTACGTCCTTGATTCGACGAAGTGCTTCCTTTATGCTGGCGTCGTCCGTCGCGTAGCTCATCCGGAAACAGCCGGGTGCGCCGAAGGCGTCGCCGCCCACCGTCGCCACGTGTCCCTCTTCGAGAAGGTAGAGGGCGAGGTCGGTGGAATTGCGGATGACCCGCTTCCCGTCGCTCCTGCCGAAGAAGGCGGAGCAGTCCGGGAAGAGATAGAACGCTCCCTGCGGCACATTCACTTCCAGTCCCGGGATGTCCTTCGCCAGGGAGACGATCAGGTCGCGGCGGCGGCGGAAGGTCTCGCGGAACGCTGCCACGCAGCTCTGGTCGCCTTCGTAGGCCGCCAGGGCCGCCATCTGGCTGACGCTGCTCGTGCCGGAGGTGTACTGCCCCTGCAGCTTGCCGAGCCCCTTGACGATCCACTCCGGCGCGGCGACCCATCCGAGCCGCCAGCCCGTCATGGCGTAGGCCTTGCTGACGCCGTTGCAGACCACCGTCCGCTCCTTCATGCCCGGACAGGCGGCGATGCTGCTGTGCCCCCCTATATAATTAATGTGTTCGTAGATCTCGTCCGAGAGGACGAACAGGTCGTCATGGGCGAGCACCACCCCGGCCAGCTCCCCGAGTTCCTCTTCCGAATAGACGCTCCCCGTAGGATTGCTCGGCGAGCAGAGGATGACCAGCTTCGTCTTCGGCGTGACGGCCGCTTCGAGCTGCGCGGCGGTGATCTTGAAGTCCTGCCCGATGCCGGCCGGAACGATGACCGGCACACCGCCCGCCAGCTTCACCATCTGCGGATAGCTCACCCAGTAAGGAGCCGGGATAATCACCTCGTCGCCGGGATTGACCAGTGCCAGGATGGTGTTGCACACCCCCTGTTTGCCGCCTGTCCCGACGATGATCTCGGAAGCGGCGTAGTCCAGACCGTTCTCCCGCTCCAGCTTCTCTGCGATGGCTTTCCGGAGGGCGGGGTAGCCGGGGACGGGCGAATACTTCGAGTAGTTGTCGTCGATCGCCTGCTTGCCCGCCTCCTTGACGAAGTCGGGGGTCATGAAGTCCGGTTCGCCCACGCTCATGTTGATGACGTCGATGCCCTGCGCTTTCATCTCGCTGCTCTTCTGCGACATTGCCAGCGTTGCGGAAGGTGCCAGCCTGTTCAGTCGGTCTGATAGTTGTGCCATTGGACTTTCCTTTCTTTGTAAATGATTTCAAGTACAAAAGTACGTAAATTCATTCTCATAACGTAAGATTTCTTTCTTTATTTTATCTTGCCGGCATTTTTCCTGCCTAATTGACAGCCGGAACCGCCCTCTGGGTGTCACGGAGGCAGTCTGCGGACGGAAAAAGAGGGAAAACGGCGATGCACACGGACCCGGCGGGGCCGCGCGGAGAAAGAAACCGGCGGAAAGCGGACGGACAGCACGGCGGAGGCCGAAAGAACCTGCGGGATTCCCCGGACACGGTCCGCCCGGCAGGGAACGCCCTGCGGACAGGAACGCCCCGGACCGTTCCAGCACTTGCAATTCCATTCAGGAAGGACAGACGGCGGACCGTCCCCGTGCCATCCCTGTCGTCCCGACCTTCGGGAACAGGAATCCCAGCCGGCAGGACGGCTTTCATCCTGCCGGCAGGGAGGAGCGGCAAACACCGGTCCACTATTGACAATGATTTTTTCATGACCCTCCGAAATCAGAGATCGCGGTTTCCTGAAAAAATCACCGGTCAATTTTCTGCCTTACTTTCCTTGTGGACGGCACTCTCCATCGCACATAAAAAGTTCGAGATGACGGTTACACCGGAATAAAAAAAAGTTCGGGTCGAAGAGACTTCAAACCTAATTTTAGGTTGAGAATCAGGATGCCCGAAATTGAATTTAAACTTTTATGAATATAGCATAGGAGGTTGTCAGATCTTTCAATCTCCCTGAAAAGATCTTTGTTGAATATAATGTGATAAATGTTTTGTAATCCGAAAATAAAGTCGCACCTTTGTAAGTAGATATAACTGAACGTAAACGATAGAAAGGAAATTAATCATGATTGAATTAGCAGTATGTGCCTGCATCTTCGGGGCAGGAATTAAGGCTGCGTTAGGCGGGGGAAATAGCCGTAAGCGTGGGACAAGAAATAGCAACTATAAGGATGCTATGGGATGGGGGCATGATCACCATCAGAAGTTATTCTAAAATAAATTATTAATCATGGGTACACTTTCGTTAGCGTACTCATTAACGTTTATAGGTTATGAAGAAGATAAGACTTTTCCTTGTAGCTATGTTAATGTGTATGGTGACAAATGGAATGGCACAAGCTAAAAACACACCTGATACACAAAGAGATTATTATCTTTACTCTTATATTGAAGTAAGATGGGCTAACAAGGCTAATGGGGAACAATGCTTTGTAATATTGATGTCTCCTGGAGAAAATGGACAACAGCGTCCATCTATAATGAAAAATAATGAAGGTAAGGCGGTCGTTGTAAGAAATATGATGGAAGGACTTGCCTATCTGGAAGTGAATGGCTGGGAGATTTTGGAGCCAAGATCGGAGGGAGGAACAGGGAAATGGATTGTTAGGAAAAAAATATCATTTGCAGATCTAAGCAAGATTATTGAAGCAAATACAACATATGAGACTATAATCCCAAAAGTTCAACTCACTTTGAGCGAGAAGACTTTAAAGGTAGATTATGAGTGATTACTTTCTCTTCATGTAATAATATATTATTTGAGGTAAATAAGATATGATTTAATATATCCGTGGGGAAGATTTTTCTTCTCCACTTTTTTATTATAGTACCCCCCCCACCGACGCAACTCTTCTACGCCAGCAGGGGTGCTAACAAGTATTGATAGTAAAGAAATTATTTCAATCCATAACCTCGCTGTCGCTCTTGTCCTTCCTGTGAAGCTAAAGTCCTGTCATAGCTGTTGGCCGCAGAAGCTCTGTTTTCGTCATACTTTCTTAACACAGCATTTGCAAGCGTGTTCAAAGGTAGGGCTTTTTTTCAAATGCGTCTACTGCGGTATCTGAAATATTTATAACGACAGGTTGATTGTCGATATCTGCTATTAATGAACGCCCTCTTAATGCCACATTGTTTAAGCGTGGATCGAGTGGCTCATCATCATATTGCTTGTAGTTCCTCCTGGGGGCAGACGGCTCAGGTACTCCTAACATTTCATGACCTGCATTGTTCAGGAGATTCATGCCTCCAAAGCCGAGGAACATTAATTTCAACAGTGGGTTCTTACTGAATAAGCCTGCCGCGTTCGCTGCGAGCAAGGCGGCAGCCATGGCAAGGAGTATTCTTTTCATATTCATTCTACGAGCCCTCGGTAAAACGCCATTACATGAGACTCTCGGAAAGTGTAACTTATTGATAATCAAATATGAGGTTCTGATATAAATAGAGTTTTGCAGGGGTCTCTCTACTGTTGTAAAGGTCGCTTTCTGCAGGTCCTCGTCCCGGCTGCTGCTTCCTACCAACACCTCGAAGTCCTCCGGTTCTACAACGGACTTCATGTCGGGACCGCAGAAGGAGTAATAAATAAGGTGAAAACACTTCTTCTGTTCATGCTGTTATCTTTGATTTCTGGTTTTTAGGATGTTACGCTTCTCCGGCCCCCTCGGCAGACATCATCGGATGCCCCGCCTGCGGCCAGTCGGAAAGACTGCTGCAAAGATAAGGGTTAAAAGCGTAAACTGCAAATACTATTTTAGCCAAAGTTGATACTTTATGGACAGGGTGGGCATTGCCGGTACTGCTGTTCCCAACCGGTTGGGGACAGCAGTACCGGACGCTGGGAATCACATTCCCAAGCGCCGGGAATCCCCGTCCCGGCCTTCGGCGGGATTTTCTTCCGTGCAGTTTAACATGTCGGGTCTGTGGTTTGACGTTCCGGGCCGACAGCTTTTCCGCTTACTTCCAAACTTGGCTGACGGGTTGATGACTTATTTCTGATTGCTGCTGACAGTATATGCCTTTCCATGCAGGCACATTTCTGCTGGAGGCCTGTTCTGAAAAAACACGCCGGTCTGTCGTTGGCAGGGATGTCTGCCCGCTCTTTTCGGCTTCACTTTCATGCGGAATCTTCGGCTTTTTCTTTCGGCCATACAGACAGAACCCATTGGGATCAAGCGTGTTATTTATAGTTAAATTATTTTGTCATTCATAAAAACAGCACTACCTTTGCACACAAATCATTAGAATCCGGAAGGATTGATCGTATGGATAATGGCATCCTTATTTTATATTATAAGGTGTGAAACATCCCACAAAGAATTTCTTGTTGTCCCGGTATATGCTCCGGACGTGCGCATGATATTCATCAGACATACACGGGAACGTGTCATGCCGCAGCCGGACGGACAGGGATTCCGCAAGGGCTCCGGACGGAAGCCAGTCCGGTTCCGGCTGATGCACGCATCAGCCGATTATAAAGAGAGATGCCGGCAGACGGCAGTTTTCAAAATCGTAATCACTAACGAAAGTTGACAATATGGAAAGAAAAATGTATGTTAAAGCTGAGACAGCTGTAATATCCATCGGCGAGAAGGAATATCTTCTCGGGACTTCTCCGGTAAGCGGAGGGCATCACAGCGCAGAAGATGACGGCGAGTCCTTAAATGCAAAGCCGTCAGGTTTTTTCTTTGAGGAAGAATCTGCCGAAGACAAGAACTAAAGTAGAATGGAACACAAGTTAAGAAAAGGTAGAAAAATGAAGTATTCTTATTTTTGGGCTTTACCGGTCGCAGCCTTGCTTTCACTGGCAGGCTGCTCCAATGACGACACTTTGCAGGCAGACAACGGGAAGCAGCAGAACACGGTGCCCGCAGGGATGACAGAGTTCGCAGACGGGGGATTGACCCGCACAGCAGGCACTTACGACGGTTCGGCGATAAAGTTTTATTGGACTTCAGGAGACAAGCTGTGGATCAACAACGCCGGCACTTTAACAATAAGCACAAAAGACAATATCACGGCCAAGGCTCCTACGGCCAAGTTCTATTTCCCCGGGATACTCACCGCGTCGAAATACTACGTACGTTATACGGGCAACGGCAACACCAACGGCGACAAGGTGACCATAAGTCCGGCCCAGTCACAGAGCGCTCCTGACGATGCCTCGCACATCGGTACAGACGGAGACTGCGGCACGGCGGAAGCCAGCAGGCTGGGTGACGGGAGCTACACCTTCACGCTCTCTCACAAAGCATCCTACCTCGTCTTTACGCCTTATTACAGCCCTGAGTTTGCAGAGGACGTGAAAGTGACACAGATCAAGGTAACGGCAGACGAGGCACTTGCCGGAGAGTTCAAATTCGATGACAATGGGATAAATACGACACCCCGCCCCGCCGCAACTGCTGACAACAGGAGCATAACGCTTACACTGAACGGCGGCCCGGACGATGGATTCGTCATCCCCAAGGCAGCAGACCATAAAAAGAATGCGGCTATAATGGTTCTTGCACCGGGCGAATATCATCATGTCACCGTGGAATACACCCTCTACGACCAGAAGACGGAGGTCCGCGGAACAGTATCCAAGACTTATAATGACATTACCTGCAAGGCAGGAAAGAACAAGAAAGTAAGCACCGATCTGGCAATCAAACACTATTCGAGCGACGGATACTATCTGTGGGACGCTGCTGTGGGACAGAACGCATGGAAAGGCCATGAGAACGACCAGCCGGTTCTGAAAGGAGCAACGAACGCCAACTATCCAAAAATATCCAGTGACCCGAGATGGTATAACCCTGCCCCGTTCCCGACTTCTGCAACACGTTCGGCAGCCGCTTGCCCTAACGCCAACGAAATGTTGTGGTATGTCATGTATGGAGATCCTCATTGGGATCCTTCTCTCTGGTCCATCATGAAACATCTGTATGCCGGAGGTATGTGGCTGAAGAAACTCAGCGGCATCGCTGCAGACAGACATACGAATGTAACAGCAATGAAGAATGCGGCTCCCGATGGAACTGATTACACAAAGGTACAATCACATAAAATATATGATAAGTTTCTTAGAGATAATGAAACCATTACAGACGGCAGACCCGGCACCCCGAATGATTATGTCTACTTGCCAGCTATCGGCACTTATATAATAGGTAATGGGGAGTTGCGAAATGTTGGGGCCAAAGGTTTCTATTGGTCAAGCACACCACGCCCCGATAGGACATTAAATGCCTATAATTTGTCAGTCGAGAAAGGTAAGGTACATACTGGATATGGATCTCGCGAGAATGCGCACTGGCTGTGGCCGAAATAAGACATACGCACCATCAGACAGTCAACAGCAACCGTTGACTGAACCAAAGAAAACTCCTTATATGCCCGGCGGGCATATAAGGAGTTTTCTTTGGTCCAAATCGGTGTGTGCCGGAAGCTGTCGGCCGGCCTGTGTTCAGCCGTTCCATCAGGAAAGGGACGGAGGTGTCCCTATGCCTGTCCCGGCACCGGAGGCTCTCCGTTCCTGTGCGGATATGCCGGGCCGTACCTTGCAGGAGACCGTGGCGAAGGCGGGGGAATACGCTCCGGAGCCGCCAGAGAGGACGTTCCGGACGGATGCCCGGGAAAGAGAGACCTCCCCTTTATCCGATTCTTGGGAAGGGAGTCCGGCCACTATGCCCTGCCCTGCCGGAAGGGAACACGCTTCTTTATACGACCTTTTAGAACTTTCAGGACAGAGAGGAGATTGTATTTTTTCCATTCCAGAGACCTGTAATAGAAAGTTTTTTCCTATTTTTGCAGGCCGTAAGCCGCATCCGGCAGACGGCAAGCGGGCAGCTTCCCGTTTTCCGTCTGCCTCGTCTCCGCCGGCTGAAACGAAATACAGAACAGAATATGTCCATCCGAAAAAGACTCCAGACGCTCTCTTTCCGCACAGGCGTCATCATCCTGCTCATGTGCGTACCTTTCTATGTCCTGTCCTTCTCGCAGATGCTCCTTCCCCTTCCGGTCGCCACGAAAGGAATACTGTGGGCGGTGCTGTTCGGGCTGGCAAAGGCCTTCCAGTACAGCGGCATCGCCATCCTCGGCGTGGAAGGCTACAAGCGTGTCAAGGGCTGGTTCCGGCGAAGAGAATCCGCTCCCGGCGGCACAGACGCGGCGGCGGTACGGCAGACCCCGGCACGCTGCCGCCCCGACCTTTTCTCAGATCCGTCCCTCCTCGAGGGCATCCGCCTTGTCATCTTCGACTTCGACGGAACGCTCGGCGACTCCCGCCGGCTCATCACCGACACGATGCTCGCCACCATCGGGCGGCTGGGACTGCCCCGGCGGAGCCGTGAGGAGTGCGCCCGCACCATAGGACTTCCTTTGAAGGAATGCTTCTCTTCGATGATTCCGATGGACGAGGCGCAGGCGGAACAATGCGCCGCCACCTATACGGAGATCTTCAACGTGAAGAATGTGCCGGGTGCGGTGACGGCTTTCCCCGGTGTCGAGGAGACGCTCGGACGGCTGTCAGAAAGGGGGATTGCGATGTCCATCGCCAGCAGCCGCAGCCACCGGTCGCTTGCGGGACTGGTACACGACCTGCATCTGTCGGACTACATCAGCTACCTCATCGGGGCCGACGACACAGCGCATCAGAAACCGGCAGCCGACCCTGTCGTCCTTACACTGCACCATTTCGGTGTCCGGGCGGACGAGGCGCTTGTCGTAGGCGACACCGAATTCGACATCCTCATGGGACGGAATGCAGGGACGCATACCTGCGGCGTGACATACGGAAACGGCAGCCGGGAAAGTCTGGAAGCGGCCGGCGCAGAGCGGATCATCTGTTAAATAATGTATATTTTCTTGGCATTTCCATGAGAAAGCCGTACCTTTGCATCCGCAATTCGGAAATGCGGCTGCGAGGCCGTGAAGGATTGTCAACATATCACATCGCGGGTTGGAGCAGTTGGTAGCTCGCCAGGCTCATAACCTGGAGGTCGCACGTTCGAGTCCTGCACCCGCAACCATATCGTCTGGAGTTCTTAGCAATAAGAGCTCCAGACTTTTTTGCGACCTCCCCCAAGCCCCTCCGGGGGAGGGGATGCAGTAGGCCGAGACAGGCGATGACAGGCGGGGATAAGAGAGAATAAAAGGGGATAAAAGAGGATAAGAGAATAAGGGAACAGAGGACGGGGATTCCGTCAATTCTCGACCTTGTCAATCACAGGCTTCTTGATTTCCGGGGCAGGAGTCCGGACGACAGGAGCGGGGTCGGTCTGTCCTTCCGGGACATCAGGGACGATGACCGGCTCTTCGGCGGCGGCCGGTTCCTCCTCCTCAGGAGCAGCAGGGACATGCTTCTCCGGCTTCTTCTCTTCTCTCGTTTCCTCTTCCTTCGTTTCCTCTTCCGTCAGGACAGGAGTCTTCGGACCGTTGTCGATGCCGATGACCTCTCCGGACATATCCACCTCGTATTTGCGGGGCGGAGCCATCTGGCGTGTCTCCATGAGCACGGCAAGGACGACCGCTCCTGCCGCCAGGACGATGGCACAGATGGACACGGGGAGCTTGTAGGTGGGTTTCTTCTTCATTCTGTTCTTTGTTTTCTGGAGCCTCCGCAAGCCCTCCAGCAGGAGGGAATGTGGCAGGCGGGGACGATAAGCGATGACAGGCGAGGATGACGGGGGCAGGAAGAGGCGACAAGCGAGGATAAGCGGCAATAGGCGAGGATGACAGGGGGGAGCGGGGTGCGGCTACTCGGTAATCTGCATGCAGTAGGGCAAGGGCTGCCGGAGGGTGAGGAAAGTAATGGTGGGCTGGTTGTCCTTCGTGCAGATCAGCGTCCCCTTGTCAGCTTTCACGGCCCTGCCCATGTCGTAGCCCATCGCCTTCACCTGTACCTGCAGTCCGGCGAAGGCGGTGCGGTTGAAGACATAGACGTAGACGGTCTTTCCGTCCTGTGCCAGCAGTACCATGCTGGAGTTTCCACGTCCCATGGCCGTGGGGACGAAATCCTTGGTCAGGTCCATGTTCTTCACCCAGTTGTGGTCTTTCCCGAACTCGTCGGACGACAGCCCCTTGTATCTGTAGCCCTGCTTCTCCAGCACCTGCCGGCCGGTGTAGAGCGTCTTCGTCTGGAAAATCCGGATGGCGTCGGCCACCGTGACGACATCACTTTGCGCCTGCATCCCCACGGTGATGAGGAGTGCGGCGATCAGGGAGAGTATCTTTTTCATTCTGTCTCATTAGATTGTCCTGTTCCAAGCACCGCGGACATGCACCCGGACACGGCATTCCTTGCAAATTTATGAAAATTAATCAGGATGCGGCGGTGTCGGTTGTTTTTTTTAGTTTTTTTAATTCGAGGAGGGATTTCACCGCTTTCCGGGAGGCTGCCGGGGGATTTGGATGTTCCGGAAGTTTTTCGTAATTTTGCAGGGAAGTGTAGGAGGGGATAACAGGCGGTGACAGGCGGCCATAGGCGGAGAAGAAAATCAATGACAGAAGCCCGTCATGGTCTTTCCCGACTGCATTTTTCAAGAAACCAAAAAGAAAATAACAATGGCAAAATTAACAGTAAACAACTACGATGAGCTTGCTGCCCGACTGGGCGAGAAGCTCGGAGAGAGCGAATGGCTCCTCGTCGACCAGGAACGGATCAACCTCTTTGCTGACGCGACGCTCGACCACCAGTGGATCCACGTCGACCCGGAACGCGCGAAAGCGGAGAGCCCCTACAAGAGCACGATAGCCCACGGCTACCTGACCCTCTCGCTGCTTCCGCACATGTGGCAGGAGATCATCGAGGTGAAGAACCTCAAGATGATGGTCAACTACGGCATGGACAAGATGCGCTTCGGCCGCCCGGTCCTCGCCGGCTCGCGTGTTCGCCTCGTCGCCACCCTCGCCGGCATCGAGAACCTGCGGGGCATCTGCAAGGCCGGCATCAGCTTCCGGATCGAGATAGAAGGCGAACGCAAGCCGGCACTCGAGGGGATCGCCACCTTCCTTTACTATTTCGAGTAGGCGAGCACAGGCAATCACGGGCGGATAAAGTAGGGAAAGCACCCTACTTTACCGCATTCCCCTTGCTGTCCTTCCTCGACAGCGAGGCGACCTTCACTTCAAAGTCGGCAGTGGTATTGTTGTCGTCCACGAACTTCTTTCCGTCCCATTTCCTCATCAGCGCAAGTCCGGAGAAAATGGGGTAATCGCTCTGTTTCATGCTGGCGGACGACACGTCCGTGACGGCATTGTATCCACGGTCCAGCTTGCTCGGGCGCATCTGGAACATACGGCGCGGGCAGATGGTGATGCAGTCGATGACGTTCTCAAAGGGAATCTCTATCGCATAGAAATCGCCGAAAGCACTGCTCGTGACGGTAATGTAGTGCAGATAGCCCTTCCCGTCTTTGGTGTCGGCGTAGTTCTTCCGGAAGTCCTCGGGTGTCCAGGGCAGTTTTATCAAGGCGATGCCGTTGCTCTCCGATATGTTGGAGAACTCGTAGGAAGGACCTATGTTGCCCTTGCTGTCCGTCGATGTGAGAATGGCGTTCAGGTCCGGCACATCCGGATTGTTCTTGTGTCCGGGGTCGTAATTGATGTTCGTCCATTCAAAGTCGGCCTTGCTCAGGTCCAGGAAAGCCCCCAGTCCGCCATACATCTTCAGGTCTTCCCCCTCCAGTTCCGACTCGAAGCGCGCCTTGTGGTCGATGGCATACTTCGCCACGATGACGGTCTGCCCCGGCTTTACGGGATAGTCATTGCCCTCTCCGGGGAAATAGGAGATGCCCGCCGCTCCGTAATAGCGGTTGACGAAGTCGTCCTTCGGGGCGAACTGTATCGCCTTGCTCGGGTCGATGGCATTGTCGCACAGAGCCAGTCCGTCCAGGTATTTCACCTCGCCGGTAGGATTGTAAATGGCGATGTACTGGTCGTCGTTGTACATCTGGTTCATGTTCTTCATGCCCCATGCCTTCACGTCACGGTACCAATAATGGCCTACGTAGAACACTTCCTTGATGATAAGGTGGTCCAGCTTCGTCTTTGAGGTGGACTGCTTCACGGGCATTTCGTTGCGCGTACAGCTGCCCAGCCCGAATAACATCAGGGCGAGGAGCAGGTATGCGGTCAGTCTCTTTTGTATCATTTGCTTTGTCATATTCTTTGATGATTGTACGTTTTATTCTGTTCCCGACCGTCAGGGAATGCTGTTCCCAGTGCCCGGTACAGATGTTCCCGGCCGGTCGGGAACCTGCATCCTGTCTACAGGAACCAGTTGCCGAAGCCTGATCCGCCGCCGATTCCGTGCGTCTGGACATTCTGTGCGGCCTCCAGCGCGTCGAGCGGCGACAGACCGATTTCGTGTCCTAAGTAGAAGTAGAGCGGGTCGTTGGGGTCGATGGTCGTAGGATCCGTGTCGAAACTGCTGCAGAACACCTTGATGGGGATGTTGAACCGGAACAGCTCCTTCCATTCCGAGTCGGCCCCGTACTCCTTCGGCTCGTCCGGGTTGTAGAATTCCGAACAGATGAACGGACTGCGGAAGACGTAGGTGGAGTGGCGGTTCAGATACTCATCTTTCGGTATCAGCGCCTTCTTCCCTTTCGGGCATTTCATCACCCGCACGGAGAGATAGAACTTAGGCAGGAGATAGGACGGACGGGTGTAACGGCCCGCCTCGCCCGTAGCAGGATCCGTACGGCGTGTGATTTCCAACGGCCATTCCTGATGGAGGGCGTCGTTCTCGTCGGCCTCGATGTCGAAGTTGAAGTGCCCCTTCAGCCCGACACGGTCCTGGTCGTAAGGTGCGACGGCCCAGTCGGCATCCTCGCGTGTCAGCGGCGGGAGCAGCCGCTGGTTGAACAGTTCGCGTGCGCCGTCGGCCATGGCATCCTGGATCCATGTGTCACGATAGGTGTACTCGAAGATCTTGGGCGTCAGGCCGGCCCTTTCCTTCCACGTCTTCGAGTTGGCGAAGTACGGTGACGGGACAGGGGTCGTGTCGACCGTTCCGCCTTTCTTCCAGTCGCCGAACTTGTCCCTGTTCGGTTTCCACGTCCCGCGGCAGTCCATCACCTCGTAGGGATTCCCCTTGTCGTCCACCTCGCTCACGGTGAAGAATATCTGGTATTCGTCCGAGTGGTTCAGGATGTCATCGTTCATCAGTCTGCCCTCCTTGTTGAAGAAGTACAGGCAGAGTCCCCATCGTTTCAGCTTGCCGCCGATGATGCGGATGTAGTCAGGTCCCGTCTTCCCGTCGGCCTGTTCCAGATAGGTCACCGTACTCTGCCGCTGCACATCCACCGTCGGCCATTTGCCGGTGTTGTTGTGTACGATGACGAACTCTTCCTGCTTCCAGGGAGCGTTCTGATAGACAAAGTTGCCGTGCATCAGGGCATCGCCGTGCGAATGTCCCTCCTTGAACATCGCCAGGCAGGTTGCCCATCCGTTGAAGGCTCCGTCGGGGTCGGGGTTCGCCATGTCGCCGGACACCTTCACTTTCGACAGGCTGTCCACATAGCGGTCGGCTCCGCTGCGGGCGACACCCTTTGCGCCCAGCGGGTTCTCATTGTAATCGACGTGTACGTTGCCGAAAACGAAGTCGTCGCACGCCGTGAAGAGCAGGGCGGCAGCCGACAGCAAAAGAATATTCTTGAATAGCTTGTTCATCTTCCCAGTCTTTTTTTACATCAATACTACGTTCTGTCTGTACTGTATGAAGAAGTCGCGGGGCTGCGTAAGCATACGCCACAGCTGCGCCTTGTCGGCTGCCGGATAGAACCGCTTTACGTCTTCAAAGCACTTGTCTTCTCCGTCTTTCGTGTTCGCTATCACACGGACAGAGAGCGGATAGTCAATGTCGAAGCTGTCCCAGCCCGGCTGCAGCTGGTTGAAGTCCCACAGGAATCCGTGCTCGCTGTTGTTCGTATTGCAGTATTTCGCCGGCTTCTCCGACTCTCCTGCGTGCTGCTGCCCCTTGTTCATGATATGGCAGATGCGCACCTGCAGCTGGAAAGCGATGTCGGCCCGATGGAACTGCATCACGCCCTTGAAGCCGAGACGGTCCATGTCCGAGCCTACGTCGAGGCTGCGCTTCTGGCGGAGGAAGCCTACCGTGTGGCCGTACCGCTGGCGCGGCGCTTCGGTATCGGGGTCGGTGAAGTCGTCGTTGTAGGCCTCGGTGAAGAGCTTGCCCAGTTCCTCCTCCACAGGGTCGGTGTCCCGGTATTCGTAGGTGAAAATCTCCGGGGTGATCCTGTTCAGCTCCATCGGGTCGATTGTCTTGAAGAGGCGGTAGGTCTTTCCGCCGACTGTATAAGGCTGCAGAGCTTCCGGTTTCCCAGACACCTCAATGGCTTTCCAGGCCAGGTCGGCATCAAACGGTACCTGGTTTTTCCCCAGTACGAAGCCGTCAGGGGCATAGATGTTCGAGGTGGAGAACTTGGTTGCCGGTTCCGGATTGCCGTCTTTCGCACGGAAGGTATAGCGGTCATAATAAACAGGCTGTGCCGACAGGGAGCGCGGATAGGCCATCTGCAGGCCGCGCACCTGCTGTCCGTGTCCGGCAGAAGTGCTGTCTGCCACCTCCTTGTTCAGCGATGCGTTGCCGATGCCGAAGAAATGCTGGTGGACCAGGAGCGTCGCATTGTCTTCGTCGGGGATGTTGACGCCCTCCTTGTCCTTTGTGAAAGGATAACCGGAGAACTGGTGGTTGATCAGCATGCCGTTCTGGTCGTAATACTTCAGTTCCAGTCCGTAATAGATGTCGTCTGAGGCAATCACGTCGAAGCAGTCGCGCTCGGTCGTGATGGTCATCTGTCCGTCGTCATCCTTGGCTATGTCAATCTCCTGCATGACAGGGATGGACGTGGCACTGCTGACAAGATGATAGGTGTTGTAGGCCTGTACCGAGTCGTTGCCGTCAGGCCCTACGCCGATCATGCCGCCTTTGTAACCCATTCTCAGGATGGCATGCACGGCATAGATCTGTTCGTGTCCCTTCACGTCACGTTCGATGGACGAAGGAGGCGCCTGTACGACCTTCTTGAAGAAGTCGTCCACGCGGTCGTTGGAGCAGCCTGCGAAGAGCAGTCCTGCGGCCATGACGGCCGACAGAAGCCGTATGTTTTTATGCTTTTTCATATTTTCCTGTTATTTAGAACTTAAACAATGTTCGTAAGGAGAAGTTCGCCCCACGCTCGTGGGCGTAGTACCTGAAGCGGTCGGTGTACTCCTTGTAGAGTGCGTTGAGGATGTTCTCTCCGACGACCATGAACTTCAGCTCCCGCTTCTGCGGCAGTCCGATGCGGAACTCCGCCGTGCCGTTCAGCAGGAAGTAAGCCGGCGGCGAGTCGGGGACGAGGTCTTTGTCCGGGTCGAAGCGTGTCTGCTTCGTGACGTAGATGCCCGACAGCGAGAGCGACGAACGGTACTTGTGGTCCTTCGTCAGCGGCAGGTCGTAGGTGGCGGAGAGCCCGTAACGGTCGGAGGGCATGAAGGGCAGCCAGTCGTTGTGGGTGATGTTGCGTGCGAACATCCATTCGCCCTTGCCCACGAAGGTAAGTCCCTGGACGGGCTTTACCGTCGCCTCGATGTCACCGCCATAGAGTTTCACGTCGTCCTGGTCGTAGATGAACTTCGGATATTTGCCGCTGGGGTGGTTGTGGAAGCGGTCCTTGCCAGTCCCGATGTGGTCGTAAATGTAGCTGTTGATGCGCTGGAAGAAGAAGCTCGGTTCTATGGAGAACCATGTGTTGCGGTATTTCGTACCCAGCACGAGCTTGTAGCCGCGTTCACTGGCAAGGTTCTTGTTGCCTACCACCCAGTAGGAACCGTCCTGCAGGCCGATGGCGTAAAGTTCGTTGATGTCGGGCGGCCGCCATGACCAGCCGATATTGGCGCGCGCGTCCCACTTGTCGCTGAACTGGTAATGCGTGGCGAAACTCATCGTGAAGTTGCTGTAGAGCTTGAAGTCATCATAGTAAGTGTAGTTGCTCAGGCTGCTGTAGCCGTTCACGGACAGCACCCGGAAGTCGTAGCGCATGCCCAGCGCACACTGCAGCCTGCCGAATTCCGCCTTGTGCAGGAAGTATCCGCCCATGGAAAGGGCAGCGAAGTTGGGCACGAAAGCCGGCTGCTTGGTGCCGGGATAGTTGAAGTTGGTCTGGTAGGTGTTGGAGAGCCCGGCATCTGTCGTCATCTTCCACGGTTTCCACTTCGCATGCCAGAGCACATCGAACTTGTAGGTCTTCAGCATCAGGTCCTGCACCGGAATCCAGCTCCACTGCGCCTTCTTCCTGTTCTCGAACTCCTGGCGCAGGTTCTCCTGGAACGACAGCGTGAAGTCGAGCTGATGGTTCTGGCTGATGTTCCATTTCAGCTCCCCTTTCAACGTCACGTGCTGCGACTGCTGGAAAGGAGGCTTGATCTCGTAGGAGAAAGGCTTGACCGTCTCCGGGTCAGGCCGGCCGTATTCAAAGCGTTTGATCAGCTGTGACAGGTCGGAAATCTTGCTGGCATAATAGATGCCGCTGCGCTGGTAATAGATACTCGTGAAGAGGGTCGCCGTCAGTTTCCTGCCCTGCCAGCCGGCAAGAGCCGACAGGCTGACGGTGTTGTAGCCGGTGTTGTTCAGCACGTAGTCGGCCGTATGGTAGTCGCCGCCCTTGGTGTACATTCCGTGCAGGCGCAGACCGAACTTCCTGTAGCCGGTCTCTATGCTGCCCGATCCGCTGAAGCCGCGTGCGTTGGTGTCGTAGCCCATGTTGACGTTTCCGCTGACCTTTATCTTCTTGTTGTCGTAAGGCAGGGGGGCATCGTTCAGCAGAACGACACCGCCCATGGCACCGAAACCGTAACGGATGCACTCTGCTCCCTTCACCACTTCCACCATGCTCGACCCCGTATAGTCGAGCTCGGGCGCATGGTCGGCGCCCCAGCTCTGGCTCTCCAGACGCACACCATTGTTCATCAAGAGAATACGGCTGCTGTGCATTCCCTGTATAACCGGCTTTGCAATCGTGTTTCCCGTACTGATGGAACTCACGCCGGGGACGGTCTCAAGCAGTTTCGCCAGGGAGGTGGCCCCGCCTTTCTCCAGTGCTTCCTGACTGATGGCCGACGACTGCTGCAACACGCTTGTATGGCGTTTCTGTGCTGTGACGGTCACGTTGTCCAGCAGCTTGGAGTCGTCTTTCAGCTGCAAAGTCACGGTGCGGTCGGCCGGTATGACAACGACCTTCGTCATCGTCTTGTAACCGATATAGGAGACCGTGACTTTCACCCGCTCTGTGGCGCGCCGGAAATTGACGACGCAGCGGCCGTCGATGTCGGTGACAGAAGGATTCGCGACACCCTCACAATGTACGACGGCACCGATGAGCGGATCCTGTGACTGTTCGGCGACGACCCGGAAGGTAACGGATGATCCGGCATCCTTGTCCTCTCCGCCGGCAAGTTCCTTCCCATGTGCCGACAGCGATGCGGCAAAGGGTGGCGAGAAGAGGAACAGGGAACAGAAGAGGAGGGCGGAGAAGACGTGTCTGCCACGCCGCCTTTCATAGTTCAAATTCGATTTGTTCATATACTCAGATGATACTTTTATTTATGTGCCCAGATGACATCTTTCACGTATTCAGACAGTTTCTTCTACGTACCGGATTGCATCTGTTTCTCAGTTGATATTTTTGTCCATGTGCTCAGACCGCATATTCCGTCTGCTTATCCAGCCTGCATTTCTTTGCTTTCGGACAAGCCCGCTTCCTCTCCTGTTGCTGCAGGAGAGGGAAGGCAAATCCGTATGTTTTACCCAGGTTCAAGACTGAGTCCACAAAGGTTGTAGATGGAGTCTGTCTTGTCTTTTCAATCTTTTACGATTTCACGGCTGCAAAGTTAAAAGAATAAATCGTATTGCACAATACTTACTTTTAGTGAAATTGAGTTCCCTCTGGTGACACTCGGCGGTTCACCTGCCGGGGGAAGCCCCCTCCGCCCTTTCCCCAAGAGGAAGGGAAGAGGCGGTGTGCGACCACCTGACCGCCCCCGGCAGTAATCATTGTGCGGTATCCGCCATGTGTGTGATACGGGTACGGTTCTGCATACCGCATCTGCTTCTTGTAAATACCGACCATAAGGTTCTTTCCGCTGCGTACATCTCTCTGCTCGGTCCATCGTATAATTTTCTACGGAAAACATTTGCATATCTTATTTTTTTTTACGAATATTGCAGACGAATATTGTTGACTGTTGAAAGTCTTAAAAACTAAAAACAAATCTATGAAGAGAATCCTGCTGAGCCTGCTGCTTGCGACTGTCAGCTTCACCGCCTATGCACAGCACTTCATCACAGACACCGCCTTCAGGCAGAAAGTTGAAAATGCGTTCCATGCCAAGATGAAACTGATCGGCATGAAGTTCTATGACACGCACGGTCTACGCGTCTCTCCCGAAGAGGAAGAGGCACTGCATTTCCTGTATGCCTATATGCCCATAGCCGATGCCACGGACTATCCTACGGCTTACCACCTGAACAATGTGCGCACAGCCCTGCGTACAAGGACGACGATGGCTTGGGGCAGGACCGTACCCGAACTGCTCTTCAGGCACTTCGTCTTGCCCATGCGTGTGAACAACGAGCCGCTCGACAGCTCGCGGGCCGTCTTCTATCGTGAACTGAGAGGGCGGGTGAAGGGCCTGTCCATGAAGGATGCCATACTCGAAGTGAACCACTGGTGCCACGAACGTGTCACCTATGAGCCTTCCGATGCGCGCACATCCTCGCCCCTGCAGTCTATACGGACCGGCCGCGGCCGCTGCGGAGAGGAGAGCACGTTCACCGTGGCTGCCCTCCGTTCCATCGGCATTCCTGCCCGGCAGGTCTATACCCCCCGTTGGGCACATACCGATGACAACCATGCCTGGGTGGAGGCCTGGGCAGACGGGAAATGGTACTTCATCGGCGCCTGCGAACCCGAGGCGGTCCTCAATCTTGCCTGGTTCAACGAGCCGGCCTCCCGTGCCATGCTCATGCACACCCGTGCGTTCGGCGACTATGAAGGCCCGGAGGAGGTGATGCTGCGCACCAGCAACTTCACGGAAATCAATCTTATCGACAACTACGGCAGTACGGCAAGGATTGATTTCAAGATTGTGGACAGGGAAGGAAAGCCTGTCGATGATGCCCGGGTCGACTTCAAGATCTACAATTACGCCGAGTTCTACACGGCCGCATCGAAATATACGGACAGAAAGGGGGAGACCTTCCTCTCCGCCGGCAAGGGCGACATGATAGTCTGGGCATCCAAGGACAACCAGTTCGGATATGCCAAGGCCTCCTTCGGGAAAGACAAGTCCGTCACCATCAGGCTTCTCTATAACGAGAAGAACATCCCCAGGGAGACGGACATGGACATCGTCCCGCCTGCCCAGAACGCTGCGCTCCCTTCCGTGACCAAGGCACAGCGAGAAGAGAATGCACGCCGGCTGGCTTATGAGGACTCCGTCCGCCATGCTTATATCGCCACGTTCCCGACCGAAGAGACGATGAAGAACTACCGTTACCCGGCAGCCACACCTTATATAATAAAGGCGCGCGGGAACTGGAAGACCATCAAGGCTTTCGTGGAGAAATATGCCGGCAGACAGGAACGCGCCCTCCGGCTGCTCTCCACACTGAGCGACAAGGACCTGCGGGATATGCCGATGGACATTCTGGAGGACAACATGAACGCCCGAAGCAGCCAGCTGTGTCCGCGCGTGGAGAGTGAGATGATTCTTGCCCCCTACAAGAGGTTCTTTGAGAAGGTCTTTGCCAAAGATTCGGCACGCTTCAGAAAGAACCCTGCCCTGCTGGTGGAATGGATCAGGAAGAACATCCGCATGAATCCCGACGGGCAGGCGATGCGGATTCCGCAGACACCGACAAGCGTATGGAAAAGCCGTATCACCGACTGGCGCAGCCGTGACATCTTCTTCGTGGACGTGGCACGCAGTCTGGACATAGAGGCACGCATGGATGCCGTGACAGCGAAGATACAGTACCGTCAGGGAGGGAAATGGGTGGACGTGGACTTTGAGTCCGAGGCGCAGCAGACAGCCAAGACAGGCAGGCTGGTGCTCAGCTTCAGGCCTGACGGCTTCCTCGATGACCCGAAGTATTACAGCCACTTCACCATCAGCAAGATCGTCAACGGGCGCACCTGGCTGATGACCTTCGACGAAGGACAGCTGGATATGGGAGGCGGAGCGACATGGTCGAACACTTTCAGGAACGGATCAACGCTTGATGAAGGAACTTACCTCCTCGTCACCGGACAGCGCATGGCAGACGGCAGCGTCCTTGCACACAGCCGTTTCTTCCGCATCGAACCGGGGAAGACGACGACACTGCCGCTCGACATCCGGCAGGAGAGCGAAGGGGTGAAGGTCATCGGCAGCTTCAACAGCGAGGACCTGTTCGAGAAAGACGGCGGAAACGTGTCGATACTGAGCCAGACCGGACGCGGCTACTATGTCCTGGGCATCCTGGGCGTGGGACAGGAGCCAACCAACCATGCCCTGCACGACATCGAGAAGATGAAGGACAAGCTGGACAAGTGGGGCCGCCCGTTCGTGCTGCTCTTCAAGGACGAAGCGGAGGCACGGAAGTTCCAGGCGCAGAAGGGCGAGTTCCCGAACCTGCCGGCGAAGACGGTCTTCGGCATCGACAAGGACGGCAGCATCCAAAAGGAGATCGCCAGGGAGATGAAACTGCACAATGCCGGCCAGCTGCCGGTATTCATCATCGCCGACACCTTCAACCGGATCGTCTTCCTGTCGCAGGGCTATACGATAGGACTGGGCGAGCAGCTCGTGAAGACAAGCAGCAGACTGTGAGATGAATCACGGATGAAAGAGTGAAGCCGACACCCCACTGCCTCCGCATGCCACGAGGCAACCGGCGCCGGCTTCATTCCCTGGACTTTCTCTCTGACTCCTTAAAAAATGAAACGAACAGACTTTGAGATAGAAATCTGTGCCAACAGCGTGGAGAGCTGTCTGGCGGCACAGCAAGGCGGAGCAGACCGCGTGGAGCTCTGCATGGGCATCCCCGAGGGCGGCACCACCCCTTCGTACGGCGAGATAAAAATGGCAAGAGACGTGCTGACGGAGACACGGCTGCACGTCATCATCCGGAACCGGGGGGGCGATTTCCTCTATACGGAGCAGGAGCTGCGGCGAATGGCAACGGACATTGACCTTTGCCGCAGGCTGGGCGTGGACGGTGTCGTCTTCGGCTGCCTGACGGCTGAAGGCGACATCGACAGGGCCGCCAATGCGTTCCTGATGGCGCACGCAAAAGGGATGAGCACCACTTTCCACCGCGCCTTCGACCGGTGCCGCAATGCCGGGAAAGCCCTGGAGGAGATCATCGGATCGGGATTTGACCGGATCCTCACGTCGGGACAGCAGCCCACAGCAGAACAGGGAATCCGACTGCTCCGGCAGCTCCACGAACAGGCGGGCGGACGTGTGAAGATCATGGCAGGCTGCGGGGTGAACGAACAGAACATCGCACGGATCTGCCGGGAGACGTCGCTCCGGGCTTTCCATTTCTCGGCACGCGAGCCGCAGCACAGCAGGATGGACTATGTCAACCCCTCCGTCTACATGGGGGCGGAAGGGGCTGACGAAGACACGGTCATGCTGACAACAGAGCGGAGGGTGAGGAACACCATCGAGGTGCTGACAGCCCTGCCGTGAGGAGGAATCATGCCGCCGGAAAGAGCTTCGCAGCAGCCGGAAGCGGAAGAATCTGGCTGAAACCGCAGCCGGAAGAGCTTCACAGAGGCTGCAACCGGGCAGGCTTCGCAGCGGTTGCAGTCTGTCTGCCCGAGGCTCTCGAAAACAAAAAAAGGTTCTTCCGTTAAATGTGTGGATGCTTTTCGTATGGCTTTAACGGAAGAACCGGAGTGATTCGTTCAACAAAAACATAGCCAAGACCGTCAACTGGCTATCCTGTCATCATTCCCCGATACAAAGACCTTTTCATTTTAATCCGTTGAAAATGCAGATAAGATTTTGAAAAAGGATTACACAATTTCAGACAAATCATCTGCGAATATAAAAGACACGTGCAAAAAACAGGTTTGCAACCAGCAGTCAATCAACTGGTTATTAAGCCGTTTGTAAAAGGTGCCTGATTGGACTTCAAAAGGGCGTTGGTAACACGCTAAAGGAGTACCTGCTGCAAGTCAATCAGGCGTCTTTCAGGAGCCAGAAGGGCATGTGTCAGCTTTGAACCGCATAAAAATATTTACAGACACCGATGAGATGAGAATAAGTTGTCTGCGGAATCCGTCAGAGGGCAGTCCCCGAACCGGACCGCGCACTTGAAAACAAAGCTGGCTGACCCGTATGTGGCGATACGGATCAGCCAGCCTGTAATTCCTTATTCAGCAGCTCTGCGGTACTGGGCGAGCAGCCACTGCTTCTGCTGGGCGATCGTCAGATGGCTGTTGTCGAGTTCGACGGCATCGTCCGCCTTGCGGAGGGGGGACGTCGCCCGGTGCGAGTCGATATAGTCGCGTTCCTGTACGTTCCTGAGAATCTCGTTGAAATCGGCTTCCATTCCCTTTGCCTTCAATTCGTCGTAACGGCGGCGGGCACGCACCTCGGCGGAAGCCGTCACAAAGACCTTCAGTTCGGCATGGGGGAACACCACCGTGCCGATGTCGCGTCCATCCATGACAATCCCTTTCTCCGCCCCCATGCGCTGCTGCTGTCCGACAAGCGCCTCGCGGACGAAAGCGAGAGCGGCGACAGGGCTCACGTGCGAGGACACCTCCATGGTGCGGATGGCACTCTCTACATTCTCTCCATTGAGATAGGTGTCCGGCTGTCCCGTCTCCCTGTTCATGCAGAAACTGATGCGGATATGCTCCATCTGCCTGCGGAGCTCCTGCTCGCGGACCGTTCCGTCGGCATTGAAGAGGTGGTGGCGCAGCGCATAGAGCGTGACCGAACGGTACATGGCGCCTGTATCAACATAGATGTAGCCGATTTCCCTGGCAAGGTCTTTTGCCATCGTGCTCTTCCCACAGGAGGAGAAACCGTCGATGGCGATGGTTATTTTCTTCATTGTTCGTTGTTTTCTTTAGATGTTGAGGGTGCTCCGCCTCTTCCGGGAGAGGACGACCCTGGTCTTCCAGAGGGGAAGCAGGACAGAAGCCGGGAAGCAATGACAAAATCCGGCGGGCTGTCAAATGGCGGCTATCTCGTCAAGGGAGAGGCCTGTCGCCCGGGCGATGACTTCGGAGGAGGTCCCCAAGGAGCGCATCCGCCTGGCCGCCCAGTCGAACCTTACGTATTTGTCGTATTCCTCCATCTTGCTGTCCTCCTGCATTCTCCGGTCATCAAAAGACATGCCCTTCTGCAGGCCGCCCACATCGGTTACCGGCTTTCTGCGGCTTCAGTCTCCGTTCTGCTGCGACTTTTCCCATTCCTCCCATGCCCTGGCACTGGCCTTCCAGTCGGTCATCTCGCCCGCCTCGATGGCATGCCGCTCCCGTTCGGCCTGGTCGTGCGCCTTGTCGCGTGCCCGCTTCGCCTTCATGTCGGCAATGGTGGCTTCGTCGAGCACCTGGATGACACCCCGGCGGATAGCCTCCTGCAGGTCGGCCTCGCCGAAAGCCCTGCCCGGCTCGTTGAAGTCGGAGATGTTGAACTCGTAGACCGTGCGGAGGTCGTGGCGCACCAGCTTCTGCCTGGCCCGGTTGCCGGCGTTCTTCAGCCGGAGCAGCCTTGCGATCTCCTCGATTTCGTCCTGTGCGAACTTGTTTCTTCCCATTGTTTATTTTCCTGTCCGTCAGCCGTCCCCGGACTTCCTGTCTGCGAAGATACCAACAAATTTGCAATGCTGCAAGTTTTTCAGGCTGAATATGCAGCACGGCGGCAGGTTCCAGATCGTTTTCGGATTGTCGGAAAGACAGGAACTTCTTGCCGGGACTTTCCAATAGGGACTTTCAGGGAGAGAGGTCCGCAGAAAATCATCTGGAAATTTGGCGGTTTCAAAAAGTATGGTTACATTTGCAGTCCGATTCAGCGGAATCTGTCAGAGGACAGGAGGGATACGGGATCCATCTTCCGGGATATGCCTCCTCGGACATCCTCATCACCATGGGCTTGTTTGGATTTGACGGCAAGACGAAATGGTACGTAAGCACGCGGAGCATCGTTGACTGGCTCCTAAATCTCAGTGATCGAAAAATTAATTGGCGAAAACAATTACGCTCTCGCTGCCTGACCGAAGTACAGTAGGTTACCGGCTTTATCCGGCTATCAGATAGCCGGACGGGACATCGCTCCGAGGATGTGTTTCCGAATCCGGAGATCAAGCGATGCAGATTCAATCGGAAATAGTCTGTACAGGCCTCGCTGCACAGATGAAACTTTAGAGGATAAGATGCCGGTTGGTGGTCCAGGTCTTGCCGGCATACGAAAACCGAAGGCTGGAATAAACGTGTAGAAAGCGTATGGTTTCCTTGTGCGGACGTGGGTTCGACTCCCACCAGGTCCACCAGATGTACACTGAACAAGGGTTTTCAGGGTATGGTTTCAATCAGATAATCGCCTCAGCTTGCAGGAGCTGAGGCGATTATCTGTTTCAAAGCGGGTGGTGTTCCGTGATAACGCTTCCGGCAATCGTCTGCAACGAATCACCAAGACGAGGCGGAGGACGGTCTCCTTCTATTCCCCGATCTTCCACTCCTCGATGCACCGCCGGTCCAGGGAGAAGTTGAC